>Ga0209829_10000011_pt1 | contig 145015 bp, 111 predicted proteins | sample C_140205_EF_Meta_FD_187311 | JGI IMG/M metagenome (GOLD analysis project Ga0209829, IMG submission 187311) | Freshwater microbial communities from Lake Croche, Canada to study carbon cycling - C_140205_EF_MetaG (SPAdes) (version 2) | ecosystem: Environmental > Aquatic > Freshwater > Lake...
CGAGGGCGGCGCCCGTGGCGGTGACAAGGGTGTTGCCTGCGATGGTGCCGAGGGCGGAGGCGTGGCCGAGTTTGACGGTGCCGGCGCTGACGGTGACGGGGCTGGTGAAGGTATTGGCGCCGGAAAGCGTGAGCGAGGAGGTGGCGCTGTTTTGCGTGATGCCGGTGACGTTGGTGCCAATAATGCCGGTGATGGTGGTGGAGCCGGAGCCGGAGCCGGAATTGGTGATCGTGCCGGTGGGGTTGACGGCGGCAGCTGAGAGAGTGCCGGAGGAATTGGCATTAATGCTCAGGTTGCCGGTGCCACTGATGGCCCCGGTGATGCTGGCGGCGGCGGTCCCCGTGGAGGCGAGGGTGGTCCCGCCGGAGTTGACGGCGAGGGTGCCGCTGACGGTGAGGGCAGAGGTGTTGCTGGCCTGAGTGACACCGGTGACGTTGCTGCCGACGCTGGTGGTAATCGTCACGGTGCCGGTGCCGGAACCGGAATTGGTGATGGTGCCGCTGTGGTTCACCGCACCGAGGGTGACGCCGGCGGCAAGGGCGCTGTTGTTGTTGAGAGTGAGGTTGCCGGTGCCGCTGACGGCGCCGCTGACGGTCAGGGCTTTGGTGCCGGCGGTGTTGGAGAGGGTGGTGGCGGCGGAATTTACGGCGAGGCCGCCGCTGACGGTGAGCGCGGAGGTCGTGCTATTTTGGGTGAGGCCGATGACGTTGGCGCCGACGCCGCCGGAGAGGGTGACGGTGCCGGAGCCGGCGCCGAGGTTGGTGACGGTGCCCGTGTTGTTCGTGAGGCCGGAAAAAGTGAGGGTGCCGTTCGTGGCGTTGGCGTTGAGCGTGAGATTATTTGTGCCGGTGACGCCGCCGGAGAACGTGCCGGAGATAGCGGTGCCGGTGTTGCCGATGGTGAGGGTGCCGGTGGTGGTGGTGGCGAGGACGAGGGGGTTGGCGTAGGTGAGGCCGGTGGTGCTGAAACGCAGGGTGGCGGCGCTGGCTCCGCCGGTAGCGTCGCCGAGGGTGATCGTGCCGTTGCCGAAGGCGGCGGCGCTCGTGGTGCCAAGGACGGTGCCGGACTTGATCGTGAGGCCGGAGGTAAACGTGTTGGTGCCGGAAAGGGTGAGCTGGGAGGTGGTGCTGTTTTGGACAAGGCCGGTGACGTTGGTGCCGATGACGGCGCTGATGAGCGTGGAGCCCGTGCCAGTGCCGGAATTGGTGACGGTGCCGGTGTGGTTCAGGCTGGTGCCGGAAAGGGTGACGCCGCTCGCGGTCGCGCCGTTGTTCTGGAGGGTGAGGTCAAAGGCGCCCGTAACACCGCCAGTGATACTGAGAACGCCGGTGCCGGCGTTTTGAAATGTAGAGTGTGCAGCGAGCGTGAGCGCGCCGCTGACAGTCTTGGCGGTGGCGTTGCCTACGAGGACATTGATGCCGGACTTGGTGCCGGTGCCGCCGAGCGTGACGGCGCCGGCGACCGTCAACACGAGGTTGTCTTCGAACGTGAAACTGCTCGCGGCGCGCGCGCCGGAGGCCGTGACGGTGCCTGTCGTGTAAATGCTGCCCGATGAGAAAATGAGATCGTCCGCGCTCGTCGTGCCGGCTTGGGCTCCGCCGCCGGTCCCGGTGGATGCCGTGTTCCAAAAGGCGTTGGTGCCATTCTAGGCGCCGGTCACCGCGACGGCGGTGTTGGCGGTGGTTCCGTTCAAATCCCAGTAAAGGGTGAGCGCACGGGCGGTCAGCGGGAGAAGCTCCCAAAGCAACGCCCCGAGCACATAGGTGCGTGCTCTCCCGTGGCGCGGCCAAGGACTAGGTCGTGCGTGTGACAAGGGAATGGTTTTTCGAGCGTGGCGGAATTAGATAGGGACTATCACTAGACGATAATATAGGGCTTAATACCTATGTTTGAAGCTCGAATCTGTGGGAAATCTACTCATCAACACGTTGGAGATAATAAAGCCGCTGAGCGGAATGCGCAGCGTCAAGGGGTAATCGGTGACAGAACCGTTACCTTGAGGGTAGGCGCCTGGGGCGATGCTAAAGATATGTTTTATAGCACTTTGAGGTAGCGGTGAAACGCGGGGTGCAAAGCACGGTGGTCCAAGTTCAAAAAAAGGAGGCGAATCCCGCGCACGAGATTCGCCGAGGGCAGCCGCAATGGCTAAAGGTGGTGCGGTGCGAGCCCAACCGGTGGGCAGTCCCCTGGCGTTGCGATCAGAATGAGAAGCGCAGGCCCGCGACCACGCCGCGGGCGGCGAGGGGCGCGAGATCCTTCACAAACGACGGGTGCGGTCGTGCCTCGGTATTTCCGAGGTTGGTGCCTCGAAGGAAAAACTCCGTTGGCCAGGAGCCGATTTGGACGGTGCGGCTCACGTGCGCGCTGATGAGCGTGTAGCCGGCGGTCGTGGTTTCGTTGGACGCGACGCGATTTTGAGCGGCGAGAAACTGGCTCTCGACTCCGGCGCTCCAGCCGGCGGTCGACCAGAACAGTCCGGTCGTGGTGCGCGCGGCGGGGATGCGTGGAAGATCGCGGCTGCCTTCGCGAGCGCGCGTGAGATCGACGGCGAGACGCAGGTCGAGCTGCCAGGTGCGGTGTTCGTGGAGGTGCCAGATGGTCTCGAACTCGAGTCCCCAGAAGCGGGCGTCGCGTTGCACGGAGCGGTAGACGGGCAGTCCGCCGCCCGCGGCCACGACGGCCCGGTCACCGGGCGGGAGAAACTTGAACTGACCGTTGGCGGCAAGGGCAACGAGGCCGGTGGGTTGTTCGAAGATGTAGCCATCAAACTGATTGGTGAACGCGGTGACGGACCCGGTTACGAATCCGGCGCGGCGGCGGAGACTGACCTCTGCGCTAAGAGAACGCTCTGCGCGGAGCTTGGGGTCACCGATTGCGAAACTCTGCGTGCCGGCGTGCGGGCCGTCGGCGAAGAGTTCCTGCGCGTTGGGGGCGCGGCCGGTGTGGGTTAGCGAAAACGCGAGGGCGTAGTCGGGCGTGAATTTCCAGACGCCGCCGACGGAGCCGCTGGCCTCGGTGTCGTGGCGGGCGGAGAAACCGGTGGCGGCTATTTTGTTGCGTTCGAGGCGGCCGCCGAATTGCCAGGCGACGGGGCCGGCTGCGAGTTCCTCGAAGGCGAAGAGCGCGGTGGAGTCGCTGCGCGAGGGCGGGAGGAAGGCTTCGTCGCCCAGAGCGGCGAAATCGCTGCGGGAGTTTTGGAGGCCGAGGGCGCCGGACCAAGGTTTGGCGTCGCCGTGGAGGAGTTCGACGCGGGCTTCGTGACCGCGATTGGTGAAGACCGTGCCGATGGCACCGTCGGGCTCGAGCTCGGCGTGGCGGTAACGGGCCTGGCCGAATTTGAAACGCACGTCGCGCACGAAACCGTCGGTGCCGTGCCACTCACCCTGCACGTCGGTGCGGCGTTGGCGGAGATCGATGCGAACGCCTTCGGCGGCACCGGGCGGGGGGACGGCCGCCTCGTGAGAGTGGCCGGGGACGCCGTAGTCGCTGTCGAGGCCGCTGTGACTGACGCCGAGGTGAAATGTTTTGGAAACGTAGGAGAGGCCGAGGGCGCCACTGGAGTTGGTGAGCGCGCTGTTCGGAAGACGGTCGCGCGCAAAGTCGGGGGCGGGCTCGCGGTTGGCGCGGGCCTCGGCGGTCTCTTCGGCACGGACGCGGGCGCTTTCGGCGAAGCCCGGGATGCGGATGTTTTCGGTGGAGCGGCGGAAGCCGTCGAGGTGGAGGATGAGCGCACTGTCCGCGTCGGGCCGCAGTGCCAGATCGAACACGGCACCGCGCGCCCATGCTTCGGCGGCGGAACCGCGCCGGACTTCGAACGAACCGCGCACGGGTGCGGTGGGGAGGTCAGTTTCGATGCGGTGGGTGATGACGTTGACGACGCCGCCGACGGCGTTGCTGCCGTAGAGGAGCGAGGCGGGGCCGCGGACGATCTCGACTCGTTCGACGAGAAACGGTTCGACGCTCACGGCGTGATCGGGACTGGCGACCGAAGCATCGAGGGTGCCGACGCCGTTTTCGAGGAGACGGATCCGGTCACCACCGAGACCACGAATGATGGGGCGGCTTGCACCGGGACCGAAGGAGGTGGCGTGGATCCCGGTCTCGGCGGAGAGCGTTTCGCCGAGGGTGGCCTGTTGTTTCAGGCGCAGAGCCTGACCATGCAGCACGGTGGTGCTCTGGGCGAGATCGACTTGGTTGCGCTGGAAGGGTGCGACGGACGTGACGAACTGGTCGAGCGTCACAAGGCCGTCGGAGTGGGAAGAGGCGCCCGGCGTGTGCGAATGCGCCGGCGGTGGTGGCGGAGCGGTTTGGGCGCGGGCGCTCGGGGTGAGGGCGGCTGCGGAGAGGAACAGAAGGAGAGACGGCGAGAAGGAGAGACGGAGAGAAGGACGGAAAAAAGAAATGGACATGACGAGTCTGGGTTGAACGAACGGAGACAAGGCGGCCGCGTCGGCGGACCGCACTCAGGCTGGCAACGTCGCGCGCATCGGCGCGGCGGAGACGAACTCAACTGATCAAACTCGAGGGAGGGCCGCGTTCGGGTTGGCGAAGGTAGCGCGGCGGGGACAGGAAAATTTCGCGGGCGACGGGGGACGCGAGGGAATGCGTGGTCGGAACAGGGACGGGCGCGGCGAGGGGCGCGGCGGGGGCGTCGGCGCTGCTCGCGAAGAGTACAATCGGGCAGGACTCGTCGTGATGGGTGTGGGTCGCGTCGTGGAGGTGTTCGTGCAGCGCGGGGCTGGCGGCGAAGACCGTGAGCGCCAATACCAGCACGGCACCGCCGGCCGCGATGAGGCGGTGGAGGCAGGCGGTGAAGGTGGAGTGGCGTGGCACGACGAGGAAACGCAGCGTAGGAAGGCCGCAGAAAGGGTAATTATGGCAGAGTCGTCAAGAGGGCGCTGGGCTTGGGTTGGCGAGGAGGGCGGGTCTGAGACCCTGCGCTACTTGACGGCGAGGCGGACGTCGAAGAGCCACCATTTTCCATCGCGTTGGTCGATGCGGCCGAAGAGGCGCCGGCCGAGTTGGACGGCGGCGAGGGTGGCGGCGTCGGCGTGGAACTCGTGCGTGCCGGCGAAGAGGAGGCCGGGGATTTCGTCGTGCACGACGTGGACGGTGCCGCGATCAGGCGAGAGCGCGGCGACGGCGCCGCGCAAGCCGTAGCCGACCAGTTGCTCGGGCGTGGCCGCGCAATCGCAGTTGGCCTTCGCGATAAGGAGTTCGCCTTCGGGGACGGTGACGAGAAGCGTGCGCAGTGCGGACTCGGTGGCGAACGTCGCGAGGAACTGCACGGACGATGTGCCGCCGGCGAAGTCGCGGACGAGAGCGAGGCGGGGGTTTGCTTTGGTCGGAACGGTGCCGGCGGGAGCGAGGGCGACAGGTTCATCAAGGGCGAAGTCGGGCGTCACGCGACGGAGCCAGAGGCTGCCGTCGGTTTCGAGCCACGTCACGAGCAGGGCGCCGTCGCGGAGGATGAGCGTGTCGACGTGGCCGACGGGTTTGCCGCGGTCGAGGCGGAGCGGCATCAGAAAACGGGTGCCGGCATCGGGAGAGAATGAGGCGAGGACGCGCGGGTCGTTGTCGGCGGCGGTGAACCACGCGGCAGCGACGCGACCGCCGTCGCTGGCGAGGCGCGGGCCGTTGATGGGGCACGCGGCGATGCGCCAGTCGTCGTTGTTGAGGGGGCGAGGGTCGTCCCAGGAGGCGCCGCGAAAGCGGGCGGTGCGGATGTCACGGACTTCGGTGTCGGTGCGGCCCCGATACGCGAGGAGGGCGCCGCCGTCGGGGAAGGCGGTGAGGGTGGTCTGGCAACAATCGCAGACGGAGGAATCGACGAGGGTGTCGGGAGAGGAGTCGTGCAGGATGCGGGCGTAGAGTCGCTGCGGGTGTTTGGGATCACCGGATTTTTTGGTACGGCCGTCGAGCCAGGCGGCGAGGACGCGGCCGTCGGCGAGGCGGGTGAAGGTGAATTTTTCCACCTCGGGCGAGACGAGCGACCACGGGACCGGCGGGCTCCAGGTCGTACCGCGATCGGCCGAGGAAGAGACGAGGGCGCCGCCGTGGCCGTCGGTCCAGACGGCGGTGGCGGTGCCGCGGCCGTCGAGAACGAGTTGCGGAAAATCGGCGGAGCTCAGCGGAATATCGGAGCGGGCGGCGAGGGTGCGGGCGGGGGACCACGTGTTGGTCGAGGGCGTAAACGTGGCGAAGCGAAGGGTGTTGGGTGGAGTGGCAGGAGCGTCGCTGGTGGCGGGGGCGGGGGTGTGGTGGTGGGCGCCAGAATTTTTCTTGGCCGCAGCGGCGGCGAGATTCTCGGCGGCGGCCTCGACCCAGGTGAGCCAAATCGTGCCGTCGACGGCCGTGGTGATGGAGGCGCCCAGGGCGCGGGGACCGGCGGGCGAGGCGACGTCGATGAAGGTGGTGGGCGGCGCGGGTTTCTCTTCGGCGGCGAGGAGGGCCGCAGCGAGCAGCAGCGGAAGGAGGAGCAATTTCATGACGAGGCAGCGTGGTCGAAATCCGCGAGCGCGCAACGTTCCCGCATCAGCCGCGGAATTCGTAGCGGGGGCGGGCGGAAGGTTGGAAGAGTTCAGCGGGCCGGCCTCGGGCGGCGACGCGGCCGTTGGCGAGCACGAGGACGGAGTCGCAGAGCGCCATCACCTCGTCGGGCGAGTGGGTCACGTAGAGCATGGGGACGGCGAACTCGTCGCGCACGCGCGCGAGGTAGGGGAGGAGGCGTTCGCGCAGGGGGGTGTCGAGGCCGGCGAGCGGTTCGTCGAGGAGGAGCAGGCGCGGCGCGGCGAGCAGGGCGCGGCCGAGGGCGACGCGCTGTTGCTCGCCGCCGGAGAGGGAGGGCGTCGCGCGGGCGAGGAGCGGGGTGATCTCGAGGACGGACGTGACGTGTTCGAGGGTGAGGCCGGTGGGGCGCGGCCGGGCCGAGGCAAATCCGTAGAGGAGGTTTTGCCGGACGGAGAGGTGAGGGAAGAGCGCGCCGTCCTGCGGTACATAGCCGATGGCACGGTGTTCGGGGCGGACGAAGGTGCCGGCGTCAACGTCGGTGAGGGTGATGTTGGCGAGGCGGATCGCACCGGCGGCGGGGCGGCGGAGGCCGGCGATGAGTTCGAGCAGGGAGGTTTTGCCGGAGCCGGAGGGGCCAAAAATCGCGGTAACCCGACCGGTGAGGGCGGTGTCGAGTTCGAGGGTGAGGGTGCCGAGGGGGAGGCGGAGTTGGGAGAGAGTAAGCGTCATGCGGGGCGCCTCCGGAGAATCCATTCGCCGAGCCAGATGGCGGCGAAGGCGAGGGCGACGGAGACGCCGAGGAGGACGAGGGCTTCGGAGTCGTGGCCGAGTTGGACGAGGTGGTAGATCGAGAGGGCGAGCGTGGCGGTCTGACCCGGGATGAAGCCGGCTACCATCATGGTTGCGCCGAATTCGCCGAGGGCGCGCGCGAAGGCGAGGAGGCTGCCGGCGACGAGGCCGCGCGCCGCGAGTGGAAGGGTGATGGTGGTGAAGACGCGCCACGGACCGGCGCCGAGGGTGCGTGCGACGTGTTCAAGTCGCGGATTAACGTTTTCAAACGCGACGCGGGCGGTGCGCACGAGCAGTGGGAACGACATGACGGCGGTGGCGACGACCACGCCGCGCCACGTGAAGACGATTTCCCAGCCGAAGGTGGATTCGAGCCACGCGCCGAGCGGGCCGCGACGGCCGAGGAGTTTGAGCAGAATGAGGCCAGTGGCGACGGGCGGGATGACGAGGGGGAGGGCGACGAGGGTTTCGACGAGGGATTTCCCGGGCCAGGCACGGCGAGCCAGGAGCCAAGCGAGCGCGACGCCGAACGGCAAAATCGCGAGCGTGCTAAGCGCGGCGACGCCGACGGTGAACCAGGTGATTTGCCACGCTTCAGCGGACATGCGCAGCAAGGTGTGGGGCGATCACGGTGCAGGCAAGAAGCCGTATTTTGCAAACACGGCGCCCGCGGCCGGGCTGGCGAGGTAGGTGGCGAAGGCCCGGGCGGCGGCGGCGTGCTTGGCGTCTTTGATCACGGCGAGCGGGTAGGAAATCTTCGGGGCGGCGGGATCGGAAGCGGAAATTTCGAGGGCGATCTTCACCTTCTTCGAGATGAGGGCATCGGTCTTGTAGACGATACCGGCGTCGGCATTCCCGGCTTCGACGGCGGCGAGGCAGGCGCGGACATTTTCGGTGGGGACAACTTTATCGATGATCCTTTTCCATAAGCCGATTTTTTGGAGCCATTGTTTCGCGTAGATGCCGGCCGGCACGGTCTGCGGCTCGGCGAGCGCGACGCGGCCCACGGAAGTTTGGGCGAGATCGTCGGGTCGGGTGACGGACGCGCCGCCGTCGGCGTGCGTGACGATGACGAGGGTGTTGGAGAGGAGGCTGCGGCGGGTGTCGTCGGCGAGGAAGCCAGCTTTGGCGAGGTCGTGCATCTTCGCTTCGTCGGCGGAGAAAAAAATGTCGGCGGGCGCGCCGTTCTTGATTTGGAGCGCGAGCGCGCTGGAGGCGCCGAGGTTGAAGCGGAGGCGGTCGCCGCTCGCGGGTTCGTAAAATTGGGCGATTTCGCGGAGCGCATCGGAGAGGCTGGCGGCGGCGTAGATCTGCAGGTCGGCCGCGCGCAGCGGAAGGCTCGCGAGGAAGACGGCGAGGAGCAAGGTAAGGCAGGGAAGTTTCATGGCGGAGGCGGGGTCAGAAAATAGTTTGGAGGCGCATGATCAGCTTTTTATTTTTGGCCGGCACGCCGTCGAGATCGGTAAGGAGGTAGTTGAACTGGAGCTTGATGTCATCGGCCTTGAGCAACCAGTTGGCACCGAGCGTCCAAGTGCTGGTGCGATTGCGGCTGAGGGAGACATTGGGGTCGAAGGTGTCGTATTTGAGAATCGTTTGAAGTGATGCCGGTACGACGAAAGAGGTGGCCTGCGCATACCAGCCGGCGGCGTCGAAGCGACGGGCCGGGAGAGCCGAGGAGGGTTGGAAGCGGGCGCGCAGGTATTCGACCCAGAGGTCGAACGGACCGACGTGGAGCTGGGTGTCGAGCCCACCGGCGCGTCGGCGGCCGGCGAAGAGGTTGTCGCGCGTGCCGCCGGGCACGAGATCGAAGCCGAACTCGGCGGGCTGGGCGGGGAGATGGCTGTCGCTCGCGGTGAGGGCGTTGGCACCAAGCGTCCACCTGGCGTCCTGTTCGCCGATCCGACCCTGCCACGCGGTGGCGGAGACGCGCCCGGCCCAGAGAAACCGGTCGTTGTCGTTGGCGGTGGTGTTGACGCCGGTGCCGTTGAAGAGGCCGAGGGCGTAGGAAAATTGTTTACTGGAAAGATCGCCGCCGACCTGCACACCGAGTTGGCGACCGGTGGTGAGGCGATCGTTGGCGAGGGAGCGTTCGACGACGAAGAGGCGCGGGTCGGCGTAGAGCTGCTCGTAGCCGAACGGCGTTTTGAATTGGCCGACCTTGACGTTGGCGAATTCAAAGCGGTTCCAGTTGATGAACCCGTCGGTGAGCTGGGCGCGGTTGCCGGTCGCGTCGGCGAGGGAGCCGGCCAGGTCGAGCTCCACGCGGAAGTCGAACTCCTCGAGGAAGCGGCCCTGGGCATTGAGGCGCGCGCGGCGGAGGTAGAAGCGATCATTGCCCGTGGTGAACCGAGCGTCGCCCTTATCGCCAAAGTCGGCTTGGGCCTGCACGAGACCGCCGACGCTGAAAGTGGGCGCGCGGCCGGCCGGGCGCACGATCGTCTGGCCGGCGCGACCCTCGAGACCGAGCTCGGCGCGGAGCTGCTGATTCTCTTGGCGGAGAGAGCCGACCTCGGATTCGAGGCGCAGGAGGCGCTCGTCGAGCGAAGTGGATTGGGCAGAGACGTCCGCGGTGGTGGCGAGGACGGCAAGGACGGCGGCGAGCAGGCGGGGCGGCGCGGCGGACATGCCGGCGAGGCAAGCCGAGCGTTATATTTTGTCAAATATAACGGATGCGGACGTTCAGCGCAGGAGGCGGGTGAGGGCGAGCCAGTCGGCGCGGGTGGCGGTGCGGGCGGCTTCCTCCATGCGGGTGTACCGGGTGAGGACTTCCTCGCCGAGGGCGGTGAGCGCGGCGCCGCCGCCGGTGCCGCCGCCGCGGGTCACGGTGACGAGCGGGGCGTGGAAGAGGGCGTTCATCGCGGTGACGAGTTGCCAGGCGCGGTTGTAGGACATGCCGAGTTCGGTGGCGGCGGTGCGGATCGAGCCGGTGGCGGCGATGTGGCGGAGCAGTTCGGCCTTGCCGGGGCCGAAAGCGTCGGGGCCGGCGTGGGGGAAGCGCAGGCGAGGTTCGAGGGCGGGAGCGGGGCGGGGCACGGCGGGAGGGTGCGGTCGAATGAGCACGGGCTGAGCTTCGTGCTACGGCGAGGGGAGATTATTTTTTCGCGGCGGGGGCGGCGGGTTTTACTTCTTCGAGGACCCAGCCGGTGGATTGGCGGGACATGAGGCCGGTGATGGCGTCGCCGGCTTTGAAGGTTTTGAGCGCGGTGGCATCGACTTGGAACATCATCGTCATGGCGCGCATCACGCCGGGGATCTCTTCGTGTTTCACCATGAAGGCGGACTTGTCGGCCACGACGGACGTGATGACGCCGCGGAGGGGATGACGTTTGGGAGCGGCGGGGGCTTCGGCGGGTGCGGGGGCTGCGGGAGCTTTTTCGGCGGCGGAAAGCGCGGCGGGGAAAAGGACCAAGGCGCAAGGACCAAGGAACAAGGTGAGGCGCAGGGCGGGAAGGAGGCGGGATTTCATGGGTGGGAGTGTGGGAGAAAAGACGATGGGGGCCATGCGGAAGTTCGTGGGACGGGCGCAATAGATTTAGAAGCGGCGGGTGACGCTCAGGCGGGCGGTGCGGGGTTCGGAAGAGTGTAGGTGGGTGTCTTCGACACCGGCGGCGGGCTCGCCTCTGAGGCGCGAGGTGTAGACGTAGGCGATGTCGTCGCTGCGGTGGTCGAGGGCGTTGAGGAGGCTGAGGGCGAATTCCCAGTCGCGGTTTCTCCAGCCGACGCGGGCGTTGAGCGTGGTCGAGGTGGGTTGCGTAACGGAATGGTCCTCGGTGAGCGGCTGGGTGCCGAAAGAACGGAGTCGGACGCTGGCGAAGGATCCGACGCTGTGGCCGACGACGAGGCCGGCGGTGACAACGGTGCCAATGGAGTTGGCGATGCGGTCGGCGGGAGCGCCGGCGCGGTAACGGGCGTGCGTGAACGAGACGTCGGCGTCGAGCGTGAGCCACGGGGTGGCGCGGTAAAAATTGGCGAACTCGATGCCGTAGCGGCGCGTGGCTCCGCTGGGTTCCGTGCCGCCGGCGTCGCCGACGAAGACGAGTTCGGACGCGAGGTCGAGAGACCAAAGGGACACGGTGCTGACGAGGCCGGGCACGAAGGAGGTGCGCAGGCCAGTCTCGAAGCCGCGCGAGCGGACGAGGGGATCGACGCGGTCGACGGGGGTGGTGCCGTCGGCGGGGTCGACGCGGATGGTGGTGCCGCGGGCGTCGTTGCTGTGGAAGCCGAGGCCGGCGTTGAAGTAGAGTTCGGTCTTGGGTGCGACGGTGAACGCGAGGCCGAACTTGGGGCTGGCGAGGGCGGCGGTGCGGCGGCCGGAGTTGCGCGGTGTGTCGCTGGTGACGTTGAAATAATAGGCGTCGCCGCGGACGCCGACGGCGGTGCGGACGTGTTCGCTCCAGCGGGTCGAGGCCTGGGCGAACAGGCTGGCGCTGGCTTCGTGCACGTCGTCGCTGCGGACGGTATTGAGGACGGCGCGGCGCGCGGTGTGGCGAAGGGCGAGCTCGCCGATGAGATCGTCGCGGAGCTGGAGGCCGGTGGTGACGGTGGTGGGTCGATTGAAAAACGAGAGGGCCGTGGTGCGAGTGAGGCCGAGGCCGAACACGCTGCGGCGATCGCGTTGGTTAAACTGGTCGCCGTTGACGGGATCATCGAGGAAGTAGGTGAAGTTCGAGAAGAGGTTCAGCCGATAGGTGAGCGCGTAGACGTTGAGGTGCGTCGCGGAGTCGGTGGTGCGCGCGGTCCAATCGAAGGAGAGACTGGCGCGTTCGGTCTCGCCGCCGTCGGTGGGATCGACGTGGCCGAACCGATCGAGGGCGCCGCTCGCGATGGCGCGGAGCGGGATCTGGTCGGTGGAATTCCAGCGGGCGCGATAGGCGAGGGCGGTGAGGGAGAATTCGCGATCGCGGGAGGCCGACCACGCGTGGCGGGCGAAGGCGCTGTAACGGCGGAGATTTTCGGGGAGCAGCCACGGGCCGTCGTCGTGGGTGGCTTCGAAGCCGAGCGTGGTTGCCGAGGCGGTGGTGCCGGGAGGGAGGAGCGTGGCGCCGACGACGAAACGGGCGAAGTTGTTTTCGCCGAGTTCGACGGTGGCGAAATTCCCCGGGAGCGTTTTGAAGAGATTGAAACGCGCGGCACCGGCGGCAGAAAAATCTCCGACCTCGGCGGCGAAAGGGCCCTTGGTGTAGTCGACGCTCTGGACGAATTCAAGGATGATGAAGTTGAGATCGGCGTAGCCCTGGCCGTGGGCGTGGGAGCGCATATTCACGGGCAGGCCGTCGACGCTGAGGGAGAAATCGGTGCCGTGGTCGAGGTTGAAACCACGGAGGAAATACTGGTTGGCTTTGCCGCCGCCGGAGTGCTGCGTGATGACGACTCCGGGGATGACTTCGAGGAGTTCGCCGCGGCGGAGGAAGGGGCGCGCGGCGAGTTCGAGGTAGCCGACGCTGCCTTGCGAGGCGGCTTCGGCAGTGCTGAGGAGATCGGCGGCGCGGCCGAGGACGGTGACGGGTGCGAGCGACGTGGGAGGAGCGGCGGCGGTTTGGGCTGACGCCGGCAAAGCGGCGAGGGCGACTAGGATGAGAAGGCGGACGGGCGCGGACGCGTGGGAAGACAAGAAGGAGGCGAGCATGGGAGCAGGAGCTGGGGCCGACGTCGCAAGGGACGAGGGCGGAGGAGTGAATTGGGCTCCGCGGCGATGCGCGGAGCACGGATGGACGCGCGCGACCACAGGCCGCGCGGGAAGCAATCAGCTGACGGCCGCAGCTCGCGGTGGGCCGTGCAAGGGGGGCGCACGCAACGCGCTCTCGGCGTGCTGCGGCACAGGGAGACGAAGCTTGTACGGGGAAAGCGGAGCGAACCAGCGCACGGTGTCCTCAGCGGCCAATTCGATTTTCTTCAACGCTGGGAGCGCGGGAAGGGTGGGTTTGGCCGGCGCCGGGAGAATGGAGCGAACGTGAGCCAGCAGCGAGTGAGGTTTTTCGCCGACGAGCAAATGGGCGACCGACGAGGTGAGTCGCTGTTGGTGGGAGAACGAGCCTGCCTCGCCGAACCAGACGACAGCGGTGCAGAGCAGCGTCTGCGGGCAGTTCGCGCAAAACCACGCGAGCACCAGCAGCCAGAGGGGCCACGGGGAGACATGGGATTTGCGACGGAGACTTGGCATCTGCAGGGGATACGACGAGGGAGGCGCGGCGGATGCAATCGGGTATTGTCGCGTAGCTGGGTAGATGCGGGGACGGCGACAGGAATGCCGCCGGTCCGTTGGCCGCGCGGGAGGGGAGAGTGATGGATCGCCGCGTCGCTGCGCACCGTGCGCTGACCAGCGAAGATTAAAAACTATACTTCACGTTGGCGAAGAAGGTGCGTTGGGGGAAGGGGTGGAAGATGAAGTATTTTCGGTGGAGGACGTTGTCGGCGCCGAGGGAGAAGTTCCACTCGCAGTTGTAGTGAAAATTCACGTGCACGTCGGCGGCGAACCAGGCGGCGAAGCCTTGGTAGGTGTTTGGGTTCACGTCGGTGTTGTCGAGAGTGGTCCAGAGTTTGTCGCTGTAGCGACCGGCGATGCTGAAGGCCCACCGGGTGTCGGGGCGGTAGGTGAAAACAAAGGACGCGCGCCAGTCGGGGATGTTGGGGAGCTTTTTGCCGATCGCGGCACCGGGCGCGGCGGTGGCGGAGGCGCGGCCGGAGACGGCGAGGGTTTTCGCGTCGAGGTAGGTGAGGCTGCCGGTGAACTCGAGGCCGCGGATCCCGACGTTGTTTTGTTCGAGGACGAGTTCGGCGCCGCGGGCGCGGACGTGGTCGACGTTGGCGAGGAAGGAGAAGAGTTGGGTGGAGCCGGGGAGGAGCGGGTTGAACTGGGCGATGATGGCGTCGTGGACGTCGTCCTGAAAAAGGGAAAGACGGATACGGCCGGCGGGGAAAATGCGCTGGAGCTTGAGCTCGGTGGCGAGCACGTCGTCGGGTTTCAGATTGGGATTGGGCGACGTGAAGGTGGTGCCGGTGGAAACGAGTTGGTAGAGCTCGGCGGCGGTGGCGAAGCGGTAGGCTTGGCCGATGGAGGCGGTGAGGAGCCATGGTGAAGACTTGGAAGACGTGTGAGACGGGGAAGACGTGTGAGACGGGGAAGACGTGTGAGACTGGGGAGACGGGGACCAGGCGACGGTGAGTTTGGGGGAGAGAGCGTGGTCGGTGACGGTGGGTTGGCGGACGGTGGTGGTGCCGTTGACGTTGAGGCCGTCGGAAGCGCGGAATTCCTCGTAGCGGGCGCCGACGGTGAGTTTCAGCTCGCGGGAGAAGGTCCAAACGTCCTGTGCCCAGAGGGCCTGGGTGCGGGTCTTGCCATCTCCCTCGGTGGCAACGCCGGTGGAGGGCGCGTTGGCGTTGCGCCAGTCGGCGGTGTTGAAGGTGGGGTTGTAGAGTTTGTTGCGATTCGCGTGGGCGCCGAAGGTGACGATGTGCGCGGTGGAATTTTTCCCGCCGGGGCGCCAGGTGCCCTTGAGATCGAGGGTGGACCAGCCGGTGCCACCGAGAACGGCGACGCGGCCGGCGGTGCCGACGGTGGGGGTGGTGGCGCCGGTGGCGGACGCGGTGGTGGGCGAGAGCTGGCGGTCGCGGTCCATGCGATAGAGCGTGGCGATGGCCTCGAAGTCGAAGGCGCCGCGGGTATCGGAGCGGAGCGAGAGGCTGTGCGCGGAGTGCTCCTGGAGGAGGTCGTAGGTGCCGGAGGCAAAACCGGCGAGGCCGGCGAAGGTGGGCTGGCCGGCGGCGTTGGTGAGGTAGGTTGCGACGGAGGAATCGGCGTCGTTGCGCCAGGCGCCGAGGGTGTAGGCGGCGCGGAGAGTGGGCGTGAGATCGTAGGCGGCCTTGAACTTCGCGTTGGTCATGCGCGTGTGGAGGAGGCCGGAGGCGCCGACAATCTGGGCGGGGGCGCCGAGCTTGTTGTTGGCCGCGTAGCCGCCGGTGGTGCCCGTGGGGAAGGTGGCGTTGGTGACGTAGCCGAGCGGTTGCGAACGGCTGTCCTGATAGTTGGCGCTGACCCAAAAAGAGAAATTTCCGGTGCGGTTGCCGACGGTGGCGGCGGTCTGCGAGGTGCGGAACGTTTCGTTGGTGCCGTATTGGGAAAAGTTTTGGAAGGCGAAGGTCTGCTGGAGGGAGGCTTCGAATTGTTCCGGAAGGCGGGTGGTGATTTCCATGACGGCGCCCATGGAGTTGCCTGCATAGGCGGCGGCGTAGGGGCCATACATGAGGTCGACGCGCTCGATCTCGGCGGGGGCGACGAGGCCCCAGCGCGGGCCGCCGATGTTGTTGTTATTGGCGATGAGAGCGGTCAGGAGCACGCCGTCGGCGTAGACGAGACTGCGGGCGCTGGAGCTGACGCCCCAGACGCGCGTCGCCATGATGGCTTGGGTGTCGCCGTAGTTGCGTTTGCGGAGGAAAACGCTCGGGAGGTATTTCACGGCGTCCTCGGGATCGAGGACATTGATCGTTTCGGTGATGCGCGTGGCCGTGATGCTTTCGGTGACCTGCGGGAGGAGGAATTTTTCGGCGACGGAGGGTTTTTCCGCGATGACGAGCGGGGAGAGTTTCTCGACGGGGCCGGCGGTGGGCGTCGACGTCTGCGCGGAGAGCGCGGAGACGGAGAGAAGGAGAGACAGAGCGACGGAGAGAGGGAGAGAGGGAGACATGGTGTGGGTGTGGTACGCGTGGGTGGTAGGCAGGACACGGCGGCGGGCACGCGGACGCGCGGACGTGGGAAGTTCGCGCGAGGGCGAACGGATGGGCGGTGGCGTGCGCCGAGGGGAATCACGGGTCGATAGACCCATGCCACGAGGACGGACGCGGTGGGGTCGCGGGCGAGCAGCCCGCGCCACTCAAGCCCGCGGGGGCGGGACAGGCACGGATTCGGTGCGCGACGGCGGGACGCTCGCAAGTGTCACCGGCCAGTCGGCGGAAGGGGAAACGAAAAAGGGAAGCGAGGAGGTGTGCAGCGCCAGCAGGAGTTTCTCGGTGGAGGCATGCTCGACCGAGGAAGGGAGTTGTTGCTTGGCGGTTTCTTTTGCGGCGGCGACGCCAAGGCAGAACTCACAGGGTCTCGCGGGATCGAAGGTGGCGGTAAGGGCTAAGGTGAGCGGGAGGGTACGGACGTTTTCGGTGAACATCTTACCCCAAGCGAAGACCTGCACGGCGTCCAGCAGTGCACCGTTGGCGCAGAGCCAGGCGAAGAGAAGGGAGGTGATTGCGACGGTGCGACGCACGGGTAGAACGCGGAAATGGACGAGAACCGGCGGGAGGCGCAAGTGCGGATTTGGGATGATGACGCGAATGGTGGGAAGGACGGCGGGGTGGAACGCTAATCTCCGCTAATTTTCCGGAGCGGAGTGCTTCGCCTGATCGGCGACGCATGAGGCGAAGATTTTTCGCGTTGGGCGTGGAGTTGGGGCGCGGAAGAGTTATGCGTGGCGGGATGACGATGGTGAACTCGCGGGAACTTCCTCCGGTGACGGTGCTCTGCGGCTTTCTCGGTGCGGGGAAAACGACGTTGTTGAGGCATTTGTTGGGGCAGGCCGAAGGGCGGCGGTGGGCGGCGGTGGTGAACGATGTGGCGGCGATCAATATCGACGGGCAGACCGTGCAGGGCGCGGGGGCTGATCGGGTCGTGCAGCTGGGGAACGGGTGCGTGTGTTGTTCGGTGAAGGATGAATTGGCCGAGACAATTGCCGAGCTGTGCGCGAATGGGCAATACGGGCACGTGCTCGTGGAGACGACGGGGGTGGCGGACCCGCGCGGGGTGGCGGATCTTTTTGTGCGGAAAAATAGGTTCGGGCGGAGTCTGAGCGATTTTGCGCGACTGAGTGCGCTCGTGACGGTGATCGATGCGTGGGGATTTTTGGCGGAGCGCGCGCGGAGCAGCAGGGAAAGAGAGAAGGAGGGACGGAAGGAGGGGGAGAAAAAGCCAGTGTTTGAGCTGATGCTGGATCAGGCGGAGTGCGCGGATGTGATCGTCGTCAACAAGTGCGATATGGTGAGCGAGGACGAACTTGCGGGGCTGGAGGTGATCCTGCGCGGATTGAATCCGCGGGCGGAGATCTTGCGCGCGGAGCAGGGGCAGGTCGCGAGCGAGGTGTTGCTGGATCGCGTCCGGTTTGACGTGAAGGCGACCCTCGGGGCTGCGCGGTGGATTCGAGTTCTCGGTGAAGTGGCGGGAGCGAAACGCGACGGGGGCGTCGGGTTTTCAACGGAAGGAGCGGCAGCTGGCATGGGGGTGAGGAAGCCAAGGCCGGCGCGGCACGAGGACGAATATGGAATTCGGAGTTTCGTGTTTGAGGCGCGGAGTGCGTTAGTGCGGGATAAGTTCCTCGCGTGGCTGGCGACGGAATTGCCGGCGGGGTTGTTGCGCGCGAAGGGATTTTTTTGGTTGGCGGAGCAGGCGGCGGACATCGGGTTTTTGTCGGGGGCGGGGGGCAGCGTGCGGCACGAATTTGTCGGCACGTGGGCAGTGGCGCTGGTGGAGGCAGGCGTGATCACAGCGGCCGCCGTGCCGGCGAATGCACGGGAGCGATGGGTGGAGCCGCATGGCGACCGCCGCGTGGAACTGGTGTTTATCGGTGTGGGCCTCGACGAAGCGGCGATGCGGGCGGGGCTGGCGGGGTGCTTGGCGCAGGGGAGGGGAGTGTAAGAAATGGCGACAAACTGTCGGGAAAGTTTGCGTTTCTGTCGGTTGGTTGGGGGAGCTTGGCTTAAATTTTAAGATGCTGAAAATAAGGTGTTTAATATTTAGCTCAGTTGAGTGGAATGTCCTTTGCTTAGAAGTGAGGCGCATGAAATTCACCTATTCCTTCCGCCGTTCTTTTGTGTTCGGAGCGTGTTTGCTTTCGCTTCTTTTGCCCCGGGCTCACGCCAACCTGATCTCAGGCTACGAGTCCCAGTTGGAGACTTGGCTGGGGCAGGGTAATTTGAATTTCACCCAGATTTTTGAAAAGGGCACGGGTGACAACTACACCAACTTTCATGCGGCGGTTGATGGCCAGGGTGCTACCTTAACGCTGATGAGCGTGTCGGGGGCAGGTTTTTCAGGTCAAATCATTGGCGGCTATAATCCCCAGAGTTGGAACTCGAGTGATAGCTACAATTTCACTCCGAGCGATGCCGCGCGGACTGCGTTCATCTATAATCTTACGAGCTCGACGATCCAACGTCAGAATTTGAACGGGCAAGGTTATGGAGGTTCGGGGCAATATCAGGCACATAACTACCAGTATCATGGGCCGAGCTTCGGTGGTGGTGCTGATCTCTTCGTGCAATCGTCTCTTAATTCAGGCTACGCATTCAACTATAGTTATGGTGGCACTTCTTTCGATGGGGATATCGTCGATGGGACGCTTAATGGTGAATACACCGCATTTTCTGTCACCGCCCTTGAGATCTATACTTTTACCCAAGGCTCAAATTCGATTCCGGATGGAACGAGCACTAACGTGCTGATCGTGTTTTCGCTCGTCGGCCTCGTTGCGCTGCGCCGCCGTTTCGCCCGCGTTTAAATGGAACCTAATCGTTTCGGTTAATTTTCAGCCTGCGCCGGAAGGCTGCGGACTTTTTTGTGGTCGGGTCGGAGGGTGATTTGGCGGGGGTGAGGTCGGCCGGGTGCCAGGCTCGGGAGTAGCGGGCAGGAAACTCTGTCCTTGAGATTGTCGCCGCGCCGGAAGGGCAGGTCAGAGACCTTGCCCTACGCAGGTGGCGCGGAATCACGCTTCGCACTTCAGCACGTAGACGGCGCCTTTTTCGGAGCCGATGGCGAGTTGGCGGTCGTCGGGGGACCAGGCGAGTTTGGTCGCGGCGCTGGGCATTTTTACGGTGGCGCGAAGGGGCTTGGGGCGTTCGGGGCTCCAGAGTTGCACGGTGCCGTCGGCGCTCGCGGTGGCGAGGAGGCCGTGGGCGTTTTGAAACGCAAGGGCGCAGATCGGTGCCTCGTGGGGAAGCATCGCAGGCTCGCGGCCTTCGGGGCCTTCGCCGCTGCAGTCCCAGATGCAGGCTTCGCGGCCGCCGCTCGTGGCGAGCCAGCGTGAAGTGTAGTCGTAAGAGAGGTGTTTCACCTTGGTCTCGTAGCCGCTCATGTGGAGCTCGATGTCTTTTTCGGGAATCCAGAGGTGGACGGAGGGGTCTTGGTTGCCGGAGACGAGCCAGCGTTGATCGGGAGACCACACGAGAGCGTGGATGCCGTTGGCGTAGGGAAATTCTTTTTGGAGCAGAAAATCGTCGGTGTCCCAGAGCTGCACGCCGCCGAAGTGCGCGGCGGCGATGCATCCGCCGGAGCGCGGGGCGGAGAGGGCGGTGATGGTCTTGGCGGCGGGTTTGAAGGTGTGGGCGACGGTGGCGTCGGCGCGGAGCGCGGTGAGGGTCTTGCCGGCGGCGGCGAAGAGGGTTGAGCTGGGAGCAAGGGGCGGGGACGGATCACGGGTCGGGAGACCCGTGCCACTGGGAACCCAGACGAGGTGGTCGACCCAGTCGCGGCCGAGGGGGGCGGTGGCGGTGTGTTGGCCGGCGAGGGCGTCCCAGAATTTGACGGAGCCGTCTTGGCCGCCGGTGGCCAAAAGGAGTTGAGAGTTGAGAGCTGAGAGTTGAGAGCCGGAGCCGGGCTGCCAGGCGAGGCAGTTGGTGCCGTCGGGGTGGCCGGGGAGTTCGTGGAGTTTATTGCCGTCGGTGGCGGCATAGAGGGAAATAGGGCCGGCGGAACTGGCGGCGGCGAGTTGGGTGCCGTCGGGACTCCATGCGAGATCGATGGTGTAGTCGTCGAGTTGGGCGGCCCAGTGTTTGGTGAGTTGCATGGCAGGAGGAGCGAGTAGTGAGGAGCGAGTAGTGGGTAGCACAAGCTCAGGCTCACCACACCGCGACGGGTTTGCGGGTTGAGGACGAACGAACCAGCTCTCCTGAGGAGAGGCGAAGCGGCGACTTACGGCGTGCGCAGGGACGTTTTTTCCGCGGTGGGGAAATCAGCGGGGACTTTTTGGGTGACTTTGCCGGTGGCGACCCATTCGGTGCCGCGTTGCACTGTGACGGCGAAGCCCGCACAGGCGAGGGGGAGATAGGGCGGGAGGTCTTTAGTGTTTACGTGGCCCAGCGTGGTGTGGAAGACGCGGCCTTTTCCGTAGGTGATCGTCATGAGCATGGGCTCGTTTTCGCCGGTGGCGGTGGGGAATTTCACTTTGTCGGGAAGGGCGGTGGCGAGCACGGTGACGTTTTTCGCGGGGCCGCGGAGGCGGCTATAGATCTCGTCGTTGGCGTGGAGCCAGGCAGCGGGGAGGCCGCGCATGATCGGGTGGTCGGGCGTGCGGGTGGTGACGAGGAAGTCGTGTTTCACTGGGTGCGTGGCACCGCCGGGAGTAGTGGAGTCGAGGACGACCTTGCCGTCGCGCCAACGGATCATCGGGCCGAAGGTGATGTCGCGGGCGCCGATGTTGCCATCGGCTTTGATGCCCCAGCCGCCGACGCCGATCATTTCGTTCCACTCGGGCCAGTAGGGAAACGCGTTGTCGGTGTCGTGGATGGAGACGAGGCCGCCGCCGTTTTTCATGTAGTCGACGAAGGCAGCTTTGGTGGCGGCGGGCCATTCATCGCCCTCGTAGATCATGACGACCGCAGCGTAGTTGGAGAACTTCGGTTTGAAGCCGGACAGGTCGGCGCCCTGCGTGGGGGTGAGGACCACGTCGACAGCGAAGAGGCCCGTTTGCTCGAGGTAGGTTTTGACGAGCGGATAGCTCTTGAGCCAGTCGTGGTATTTCGAGGACTGGCCGGTGAGGAGCATGAGCTTGTGCATGGGGGCAGCGACAAGGGTGTCGGCGGCGAACAGGAGAGTGGCGGCGGCGAGTGCGCGAAACGAGAAACGCATAAGAATAGGGGAGGAGCTGCGAGGCTGGGTAAGCGGCGTGAATGGTCAAACCTAGCTCGCGGCTATTTCGAATGTGATCCTGAGTGCCAAATCACTTAGTACATGGTATTAAATTATAACAGCGCCGCCATCGCAGGCCATGCGGGGGCGATGGCCTGTGGACCCGCCATGGACACCGCTGAATCACGTACCAATGGGCGGGAAGGTGCCGGAGTCCCGGTGAGCCGTTTGTGAATAACTTCCCCTTGTCACCCGGTACCGGTCGGGCAGCGTCGAGATCCCTCCCGCAAAATCGCATATAGAGCCTAGCTCCATGTGGTTTAATGCCCGGTCTGCAAGACCGGGCATTTTTTTTGCCTAAGGTAGAGGGGCAGAGATCGCGATTTGTAGAACGTTTCGTGGTTTCGTGCGGCAGACCTTCCGGAGATTTTCTCCATTTCTGGAAATCTGCTTGTGTTCTCTTCGCCACGCGCAACGTTCGTCCCTCCACCTGTCTCTTTCAGTCCGTCGTCGGCCTACAACCGTCCACACCATTTCAGTTCGCGGGCCGGGCTCAGACCCCGGGTTTCGCGAGTATCTTTACTTTTCGCCAAAAAGTTCTTGCCGAGCTTTAGGCGCACTGTAGCGTCCCTCCTCTTTTCTCCAATTTCCACTCCGTAGCTCACTCTCCCATCGTATGCCAACCATCAACCAGCTCGTGCGCAAAGGCCGCCGCAAGATCCGTATCAAGTCGAAGTCTCCTGCTTTGGACGGTAATCCTTTCCGTCGTGGCGTATGCGTGCAGGTGATGACGCGCACCCCGAAGAAGCCGAACTCCGCCATCCGGAAGGTCGCGAAGGTCCGGCTCACGAATGGCAACGAAGTGATCTCCTACATTCCTGATGAAGGTCACAATCTCCAAGAGCACTCGATCGTACTCGTGCGCGGTGGCCGCGTGAAGGATCTCCCCGGCGTCCGTTACCATATCGTCCGCGGCACGCTCGATGCAACCGGCGTCGAGAAGCGTCGTCGCTCCCGTTCCAAATATGGCGTGAAGCGCCCTAAGGCCGCCAAGTAATCCGCGTTTTTCCCTAACACTATTTCGCCATGTCACGCCGTCACAGAGCAGAAAAACGCCAAGTCGTCCCAGATGCCCGTTACAAGAGCCCGCTCGTCGCGCATCTCGTCAATGTCATCATGAAGAGCGGCAAGAAGAATCTTGCCCAGCGCATCGTTTACGGCGCCTTTGAAAAAGTTTCCGAGAAGCTCGAAAAGGGCGATCCGGTTGATCTGTTACTCGGCGCGTTGGAGAACGCCCGTCCCCGCCTTGAGGTCAAGAGCCGCCGCGTTGGTGGCGCGACCTACCAAGTGCCCGTCGAAATTTCATTCGAACGTCAGGAATCCCTCGCACTACGCTGGATCGTCGACGCCGCTCACGGCCGCAAGGGCGTGACGATGAAAGATGCACTCGCTGCAGAGATCATCGATGCCTACAACAACACCGGTGGCGTCGTGAAAAAGAAGGAAGACACCCACAAGATGGCTCAGGCGAACCGCGCCTTTGCTCACTTGCGCTGGTAAGGTTAGTCAATCCGCTCCTTCCATGTCTGCTTCCGCTGCTCCTACCATCACTGTCGTAACCGAGAAATCGAAGATTTCTGCGGTTAATTCGAAAGACCGTCCGTTCCCGCTCGAATGGACGCGTAACATCGGCATCGCCGCGCACATCGATGCGGGCAAGACCACGACGACTGAGCGTATCCTTTTCTACTCTGGTGCCGTGCACAAGATGGGCGAAGTCCATGAGGGGACCACGGTGACTGATTGGATGGAGCAAGAGCGTGAGCGCGGAATCACGATCACGGCTGCGGCAATTTCCTGTGCTTGGAACGCCTCTTGGGGCCCTTGGAAGGGCATCAAGCAACGTATCAACATCATCGACACTCCCGGACACGTGGACTTCACGGCCGAGGTGGAACGCTCGCTGCGCGTCCTCGACGGTGCGGTCGCGGTTTTTTGCGCGGTCGCTGGGGTGCAACCCCAATCCGAGACGGTTTGGCGCCAAGCCAATAAGTACAAAGTTCCACGGGTGGCGTTCATCAATAAGATGGACCGCACTGGAGCCGACTTCTTCCGCGCGGTCTCCGAAATGCGCGAGAAGCTCAAGGCAAATGCGCATCCGATCTTCTTGCCCATCGGCAAGGAAGAAAATTTCAGCGGTCTCATCGACCTCGTCCAGAACGTCGCGTATTCCTTCGTGGAAAACCCTGACGACCAACTCGGGATGAATCCGACCACGATGCCGATCCCGGCTGACATGGTGGCGCAGGCAAAAGAGTATCGCGACAAGTTGATCGAAGCCGTCTCCGATTTCGACGACGTCATCGCGGAGAAGTATCTCAACGGAGAAGAAATTTCGGTCCCGGAGCTCCTGCTCGGCGTGCGCAAAGCGACAATTTCCCTCCAGTTTACCGGTGTTATTCCCGGTTCGGCCTTCAAGAAAAAGGGCGTGCAACGCCTCCTTGACTGCGTCGTCAATTACCTCCCGAGCCCCATCGACGTTCCGCCGATGCAAGGTCAGGATAGCGATGGCAAACCCGTTGAGGCTGTCGTCAACGACAAGGCCAAGCTTGCTGGTCTCGCCTTTAAACTTTGGAACGATCCGTTCGTCGGTCGTCTTGTATTTTTCCGGGTTTACACTGGTACCCTCCCACGCGGAATGCCTTTGTATAATCCGCGCACCCGCCGCACCGAACGCGTTTCCCGTCTCGTTCTGATGCGCGCCATCGAGCGCGAGGAAATTGACATGGCCTACTCGGGCGACATCTGCGCCGTCGTCGGCGTTAAAGAAGTGATCACTGGCGATACGCTATGTGACGAGGATTTCGACATCCGTCTGGAGCCACCCTCCTTCCCGGAGCCGGTTATCTCGATGTCGATCGAGCCGAATTCGAAAGCCGACCAAGAGAAGATGGGCATGGCGCTGCAACGTCTCGTGGCCGAGGATCCGACTCTCCGCGTAAAGACCGATCAAGATACCGGTCAAACCATTCTCGCCGGAATGGGCGAACTCCACCTCGATATCATCCGCGATCGTATGAAGCGCGAGTTCAAGGTTGAGGCCACCGCCGGGAAGCCACAGATCGCCTATCGTGAGACGATCAAATCCAAGGCTGACGGCGAAGGTAAGTTCATCCGTCAATCGGGTGGGAAGGGCCAATATGGCCACGTCTGTATTACAATTGAGCCCGCTGAAAAAGGTAAAGGCGTCGAGGTCATCAACGAAACGGTAGGCGGATCTATTCCGAAAGAATTTATCAAGCCCGCGACTGAAGGTCTCCTCGAAGGTGCCAATAACGGTGTTGTTGCTGGGTTCCCAGTGGTGGATGCAATCATCCGCATCACCGACGGTTCCTTCCACGAAGTCGACTCGTCCGAGCTCGCTTTCAAGATGGCCGGAATCTTTGCGTTCAAGGACGCAATGAAGAAAGCTACGCCAATTCTGCTTGAGCCGATTATGGCTGTTGAGGTCACAACTCCTGAAGAGTATCAGGGCGATCTCATGGGTGACATCAATCGTCGCCGTGGTCAGATCCAAGGCATGGAAAACAAGACCGGCGCCTGCATCATCACCGCGCACGTCCCGCTTGAATTGCTCTTCGGTTACGTCACCGACATCCGTTCTCTTTCGAAGGGCCGCGCCAGCGCGGGTATTACACCTTCGCACTTCGAGCAAGTTCCAAACGCCCTCCTCGCCAAGATCGTGGAGAGCAACGCCAAGGGTCCAGCCCGCACTTAAACCTTCGTTCTTTTATCGCCATGAAAGGCCAACGCATTCGCATTAAACTCCAAGGCTTCGACTATCGTGTCATCGATCAGTCCGCCCAGGACATCGTCGAGACCGCTAAGCGCTCCGGCGCCCGGGTCTCCGGACCCATCCCGCTGCCCACCCGCATAGAGAAACTTTCCGTCAACCGCTCCCCGCACGTCGATAAGAAGTCCATGGAGCAGTTCGAGACGCGCACGCACAAGCGTCTCATCGACATCATTGAGCCAACCGCTCAAACGGTCGACGAGCTGAAGAAACTCAACCTCCCGTCCGGCGTGGACATCACCATTAACGTCTGAGAACGCCCTCTTAACTTTCAACGTTAGCAGTTGCCTGTGTGCCATTCGTGGCACCGCCAGGTTTCATCTAATGTAGGTCGTTAAACGGAAATCTTTTCCACCTACCACTTAGCCCATGATCTCATCGCTCCTCGGCAAAAAAATCGGGATGACGCAGGTCTACGACGCTCATAACGTCTTAGTTCCCGTCTCCGTGGTCGAAGCCGGACCCTGTTCAGTCGTCCAGGTCAAGACCCTCGCCACCGACGGCTACAACGCCGTCCAACTTGGCTTCGCCACCAAGAAACCCAAGAACACCGCCGCCGGTGAACTTGGACACGCCCAAAAGGCTGGACTTGAAGTCGCCCCGCGCGTCCTCAGCGAAGTCCGCCTCGCCGCCGCTCCCACTGAAAAAGTGGGTGACCTCGTCACTGTTGCCGCCTTCACCGAAGGTCAACTGGTCGACGTGTCCGGCACCAGTAAGGGCAAAGGATTCCAAGGCGTTGTAAAACGTTTCCGTGTGGCCGGCGGTCCCGCCACCCACGGCTCCATGTTCCATCGCCGGATCGGTTCTGTCGGTATGCGCCAGACTCCTGGTCGCGTATGGAAGAACCAAGCGATGCCCGGTCACATGGGCACTGATTCCCGCACGGTGCAAAACCTGCGGATCGTGAAAATCATCGCCGATAAGAATCTCATTCTCGTGAAGGGTGCGATCCCCGGAGCCAACGGTGACGATGTCGTCGTTCGCTCGGCCATCAAAGGCCAGTGGGCACTCCCGGTAATTGCTGCGGCTCCCGCCGCCAAGGCAGGCGCTGGCAAACCAGCTCCCGCTAAACCGGCTGCCGCCAAACCTGCCGCCGCGGCCAAGAAATAACCCGGAGACCCAGCCATGAAACTTACCGTATTTAGTTCCGACGGCACGACGAGCAGCGAAAAGGATTTCGCCAACATCCCTACGTTTGAAGGCGACAAAGGCCTTCAAGCGGTGAAGGAAGTCATCGTCGCCATCAATGCCAACAATCGTCAAGGGACGCACTCCACCAAGACCCGCGGAGAAGTCCGTGGCGGTGGGAAAAAGCCCTGGCGCCAGAAGGGTACCGGTCGCGCCCGCGCCGGCTCCATCCGCTCTCCATTGTGGAGCGGCGGTGGTGTCGTCTTCGGTCCAAAGCCCCGCGACTACTCGAAGAAGATCAACGGTAAGGTGAAGGATCTCGCCTTCAGCCGCGCTCTCTTTGACCGTGCGATCGCCGGCGAAATCGCTGTGATCGAAGCCTTCGTCGCCGCGCCCGCGAAGACGAAGTCAGTTGACGTTATTCTCGGTCGCATCTGCTCGAAGGGTAAACTGCTCCTCGTCGACGCTCCGTTTGCTGTCGAGACCGCTCGCGCCGCCCGCAACATTGAGCGCGTGTCCCTCCAGGACGCCTCGAAGCTCAACACGCTGGATCTCGCGCAATACAAGAAAATCATCGTTAGCACCAAGGCGCTCGAGACTATTCTCGCCCGCGTCAATGGAGGAAAGAACTAATGAACGCCGATAAAGTTCTCAAATTCGTCCGACTCTCGGAGAAGTCCAACAAACTCAGCTCCATGCTTGGGCAATATACCTTCGAGGTTTTCAAGGACGCCAACAAACACCAGATCGCCGAGGCGGTTGAGCAGACCTTCAAGGTTACCGTTCGTCGTGTTAATACCATGACGACCCGCGGCAAAAACAAGAAGAGCCGCACGGGCCGCCCAAGCATCGGTTCCGACTACAAGAAAGCGATCGTCACCCTCAAGGCCGGCGACAAAATCGAGCTCGTCTAAAGGAGACACCCAACATGCCTATTCATTCATTTCGTCCGCTCACGCCTTCCGGCCGCTTCACCTCTCTGAATATGGAGAAGGGCCTCTCGAAAGAGCGTCCTCTTCGCGCCCTTACCGAGAACAAACACAAGACCGGTGGTCGTAACGTCTATGGCCGCGTCACGTCGCGTCATCGCGGCGGCGGTCATAAGCAGCTTTATCGCATCATCGACTTCAAGCGCGACATCATCGACATGCCCGCCCGCGTGCAGGCCATCGAGTATGATCCTAATCGCTCGGCGAACATCGCTTTGGTCGCCTATGCGAACGGCGAAAAGCGTTACATCATTGCTCCGGAAGGCCTCGCCGTCGGGGCGACCATCGTCGCTGCCAACAAGGCAACGACAAACGACTTCGTCGTTGGTAACAACTTCCCGTTGCACCTGATTCCCCCCTCTACGTTGTTACACTGCGTCGAGTTGCTCCCTGGTCGCGGCGCCCAGATCGCGCGCACCGCGGGCGCTAGCCTCGAACTCATCGGCGTGGAAGGCACGAAGGCCCAGCTCAAGATGCCTTCTGGCGAGTTCCGCTACGTGCATTCCAACTGCCGCGCCACCATCGGTGTCGTGGGCAATGGCGATCATAACAAACAGTCGCTCGGCAAAGCCGGTCGCGCCCGCTGGCTCGGCAAGCGCCCCCACTCTCGTGGTATGGCGATGAACCCGGTCGACCATCCTAACGGTGGTGGTCAAGGTAAGTCCAAGGGTGGCGGTGGTCGTCAGCAGCTCGTGTCCCCTTGGGGCCAGCTTGCGAAGGGTTTCCCGACGCGCCGTCGCAACAAGTTGTCGACCAGTTCGATCATTCTTCACCACAACGGCCGCAAGCCCCGCAACAAGAAGTAAGCCGCCCCTTTTCGCACCATGGCACGTTCCATCAAAAAAGGTTTCTTTGTCGACTACCACCTCCTCGAAAAAATCGAGAAGGCGGTCAAGGCCGGCGCTAAGAAGCCCATCCAGACCTGGTCACGCCGCTCGACGATCACGCCCGATTTCATCGGTCATACGTTCAGCGTTCACAACGGCAAGGTCTTCACCGCCGTTTACGTCACTGAAAACATGGTCGGCCACAAGCTCGGCGAGTTCGCTCCAACGCGCACCTTCCGCTCGCACGGTGGTTTGACCCGCAAGGAAATTTAAGGTCAGCGTCCATGCTCCGTCGCCTAATCCAGTCCAGCCTATGCGCGCTTGTCGCTGCCACGCCATTTACGGCGCGGGCTGCGTTTGACGCTGGTCGGGCCGCGGTGGTGGCGGTGCAGCCTGCCCGCATAGCCGACCTCGTGTTGCTTGGAAACGGTTTAGACGTCGGCCTGCGTCAAGGCATGATCTGCCGCGTTAACCGCGGTGGCTCAGAAGTCGCCGAGATTCAAATCGTGGATCTTCGTCCAACCTGCGCGGCTGCGCTCATTATTGCACAGTCGCCCGGTCAATCGATCCGTGTCGGCGATGTCGCCTCCCTCAAGATTCTCAAAACCTAATACTAGCAAAACCAAAAGGGTAGGGTGGACTCGTTCCCCCACTATCGCCGGAAAAATTCCGGAATCCTCCACCCATCACCGTCATCACCATGGAAGTTCAAGCCCTCACACGCTACGCGCGCATGTCGCCGAAGAAGATGCGCGATATCTCCCGCATCGTTCAAGGCCGCAAGGCCGTCGAAGCACTCGAATATCTCGCGCTAATTCCGCGCAAATCCGCGAAGCTCATCGCCAAGACGCTGAAGAGCGCTATCGCGAACGCCGAGAACAATAATAATCTCTCGGCTGACACCCTCACCATCAAGTTCGCCCTCATCGAGAACGGACCTGTGCTGAAGCGCTTCAAAGCCGGGGCCCGCGGCACTGCGATGCCGCGCCGCAAGAAGATGTCTCACATCCGCATCGTTCTATCCGACGGTACCTCGAACTAATCACCAACTACCATGGGCCAAAAAACCAATCCCACAGGCTTCCGTCTCGCCGTCCGCCGCAACTGGCAGTCTCGCTGGTATGCTTCGAAGAAGGAATTCCCCAAGCTGCTGCTCGAGGACCAGATCATCCGCACGAAGCTGATGGAGAAGCTCAAGCAGGCCTCTGTTCCGCGTATTTTCATTGAGCGCGCTTCAAACCGAGTCCGCGTGAAAATTTACACTGCCCGGCCCGGCATCGTGATCGGTCGTAAGGGCCAGGAAATCGAGAAGATCAAGGAAGAGCTCGCCAAGCTCACCGGTAAGGAAATCCTCCTCGACATCCAAGAAGTAAAGAAGCCTGAGATCGAGGCTGCACTTGTTGCCGAGAACGTCGCACTCCAGCTCGAGCGCCGCATTGCGTTCCGCCGCGCCATGAAGAAGGCCGTCGAAATGGCTATGGCGCTCGGTGCCGAAGGTATCCGTATTCAATGCTCGGGCCGTCTTGGTGGCGCCGACATCGCTCGCCGCGAGTGGCAACGCAAAGGCCGCGTGCCTCTGCACACCCTGCGCGAAAACATCGACTACGGCTTTGCCGAAGCGCTCACCGTCTACGGCAAGATCGGCGTCAAGTGCTGGATCTGCAAAAAAGAAGCCGACAACAACTGATCCGGTTCACGGATAAACCTTTTCTAGGAGAATACTCCCATGGCTCTAGCTCCCGCCCGCACCAAATACCGCAAGTCGATGAAAGGCTCCCGCGCTGGCAATGCCAAGCGCGGCAACACTCTCGCCTTCGGTGAATTCGGCCTCCAGTCGCTCTCCCGCGGCCCCATGACCGGTCAGCAGATCGAAGCTGCCCGTGTCACCATCTCGCGCCATCTGAAGCGCAAGGGAAAACTCTGGATCCGCGTGTTCCCGCACAAGCCGATCACGAAAAAAGCCGCCGAAACCCGCATGGGTCAGGGTAAAGGCGCAGTGGAATACTACGTCGCCGTTATCAAACCCGGCGCCGTGCTCTTCGAGCTCGCCGGTGTTCCCACCACTGTCGCCAAGGAGGCCTTCCGCCTTGCCGACGCCAAGTTGCCCTTCCGTTGCCGCTTCATTCAGCGCGAAACGCACGCGGCCTAATCTCTAAATAACGACCGCCATGACTTCCAAAGAAATACGCGATCTGTCGAACGACGAGATCACTGCTAAGGTCCGCGCCACCCGCGAAGAACTCCTCCAACTGCGTCTGCGCAAGCAGACCGGCCAGGTCGAGAAGACCGACAAGCTTCGCACACTCCGCAAGGACATCGCCCGCCTCCTCACAATCCAAAACGAGAAGAAACGCAAAGCGTCTGTCGCCGCCTAAGTTATCTCGCCTCAACTAACTCACCGCCATGTCCACCGCCACTGCAGGTCAGCGCACCGCGCGTCGCACCCAAATCGGTTTCGTTACAAGCCGCTCGGGTGACAAATCCGTCAAGGTCACCGTCGCCTACAAGACGCCGCACCCGCTTTACCACAAAGTCGTCAACCGCCAAACTGTTCTCCACGTCCACGACGAAAAGAACGAAACGAAGGTTGGCGATCGCGTTGAGGTAATGGAAACTCGCCCGCTCAGCCGCCTCAAGCGCTGGCGCGTCGTCTCCATCATCCAAAAGGGCGTTACCACCGACGCCGTCGCAATTTCCGAGACGGATGTTGCTGCCCTCGTTCCCACCAAAGTCACGAAGGCCTGAGCGCTTTCACCTCCATTAACGTTTCCATTCTAGGACGCTCGCCATGATCCAACTGCGCTCCATTCTCGAAGTCGCCGACAATACCGGCGCTCGCAAGGCCGCGATGATTAGTAAAAAAGGCCAAATCACCTCCACCGCCGGTGTGGGTGATATTATCACCGTGCACATCAAGCAGAGTGCCACTGAGGCCACCGTCAAGAAAGGCGAGGTCGTTAAGGCCGTCGTCGTTCGCACGCGGGCCCCGGTTCGCCGCGCCGATGGCAGCTACCTGCGCTTCGACAGCAACGCGATCGTAATTATCGACGCCGCCAACAATCCTAAGGGCACCCGCATCTTCGGTCCCGTCGCCCGCGAACTGCGCGCGAAAAACTTCATGAAGATCATCTCGCTCGCTCCGGAGGTTCTCTAACATGGCCACGAAATTCCACGTCAAACGCAACGACCCGGTCGTTGTCATCGCTGGGTCCCACAAGGGCAAAACCGGCAAGGTCCTCGAGATCCTCGCTGCCAAGGGTCGCGCTCGGGTCGAGGGTATCGCAATGATGAAGCGGCATCTCAAGAAGTCCGACAAGCACCCCCAGGGTGCCATTGTCGAACTCGAGGGTTCGGTCCACATCTCCAATCTGATGCTCCAGTCGGTTTTCGACGCGAGCAAACGCAAGAAGGCCACCGCCTAAAAAGCTCGCACGAATGTACGCTTGCCAACTAGGCAGTGCGCATGAGTTACTAGACGCTTTTCCACTTTAATCACCATCCTCCAATGCTTCCGGGTCGGTAATCCGGTCGCCACGAAAATGAGCTACGTCCCAGTCCTAAAACAAATTTACACCCAACAGGTTGCACCTGAATTGGTGAAAACTCGCGGCTACAAAAACAAGCACCAGGTGCCAAAGCTGGTGAAAATCAACTTGAACTCCGGTATAGATGCTGATGCCGACAAGAATCACATCGCAGACATCGCCCGCGATATCGGTGCAATCGCCGGCCAGAAGCCGATGTTGAACCGCACCAAACGGGCTATTGCGAATTTCAAATTAAAGCCAAATCAAACGACGGGTTGCAGCGTCACGCTCCGGGGAGCTGCGATGTGGGAATTCCTCTACCGTCTCCTTTCCGTTGCACTCCCGAGTATCCGCGACTTTCGCGGCGTGCCCTCGAAGCTCGATGGTCAGGGCAACTACAGCCTCGGCGTCACCGATTTTTCCATCTTTCCCGAGATCAACTTGGAAAACGTGAAGAAGACCATCGGTCTTGACATCACCATCGTCACCACCGCCAAGACGGACGATGAAGGTCGCGAGCTGCTCCGCCTTTTGGGCATGCCTTTCCGGCGCATTGATCCGCAGCCCGTGCAACAGAAAACCAACGCCGCCTAAGCTAACTTTCGCCGACCATGCCCAAGACATCTGCCATCCAGCGCAACGAAAAGCGCAAGCGTCTCACCGCCAAGCACGCCGCCGAACGCGCCGAGCTCAAGGCCATCCTCAAGAATCCCGCCACCGCCGACGAAGCGTTTTACGCCGCGCAAAAGAAGCTCCAAAAGCTCCCGCGCAACTCTTCGGCCACGCGCATCCGCAATCGTTGCTCCATGAGCGGCCGTCCACGCGCCTTCATCGGCAAGTTCGGCGTATCCCGTATTCAATTCCGTGAACTCGCCCTTTCGGGAAAGATTCCCGGCGTCACGAAATCCTCTTGGTAATCTTTCCGGCTGCGGGGGTTTATGCGCGACTGGCGCATCGGATATGACCCACGGCTAACACTAAACCACATCCACCATGACAGACCCGATCAGTGATCTCCTCACGCGCCTGCGCAACGCCTCCAAGGCGAAGCTCGATGAGTGCGTGATTCCTCATTCCACGCTCAAGGAAGCCATCGCGGTTATCCTTAAAGGCGAAGGCTACATTTCCAACCATACCAATTCAGTTTCCGCCGCAGGCCACAAGACCCTCGTCGTGAAAATGAAGTATGTTGATGGCGCTCCAGCCATCACCGGCATCACGCGCGTTTCTTCGCCGGGTCGTCGTCTTTACTTCGGCTACACCGAAATTCCGCGCGTCCTCAACGGCCTTGGCATTGGCATCCTCTCAACCTCCAAAGGGCTGATGAAAGACGCTGACTGCCGCCGCAACAAGGCCGGTGGCGAACTGATCTGCAACGTTTGGTAAAACCGCCACGCACCATGAGCCGCATCGGCAAACAACCCGTTATTATCCCTGACAAGGTCAAGGTCTCCATCGCTGGCGACACCGTCAATGTCGAGGGACCCAAAGGAAAAGTTTCCAAGACCTTCGCGCCCGTCGTGAAAGTCACCGTCGCTGACAAAGTTGTCACCGTTTCCCCGACCAAAGACGACAGCCGCTTCGCGAAAGCGATGTATGGCACCGTCCGCTCGGTTATCGCCGGAATGGTCAAGGGCGCTTCTGAAGGGTACACCAAGGAACTCGAAATCCAAGGCGTCGGCTTCAAGGCCAACCTCAAAGGCTCTACACTTGATCTCGCACTCGGTTATTCCCATCCGATTCTGATGGAAATTCCGGCCGGAATCAAAGTCACCGTGACCGACCAGACGAAGCTCAAGGTCGAAGGCGCCGACAAGCAACTCGTCGGTGCAGTCACTGCGGAAATCCGCAGCTATTATCCGCCCGAGCCCTACAAGGGCAAAGGTGTCCGTATCGTTGGCGAACGCGTCCGCCGCAAAGAAGGCAAGACAGTCGCCTAATTGTAACCATCCTTTTAAGGGTCCAACCCATGAGCGCTTCCAAATCTATCCTCCTCCAGAAACGTCGCTGGAGAATCCGCAAGAAAGTCACCGGCACTGCCGCCCGCCCGCGTCTCTGTGTTCGCTTTACCGCGAAGCACGTTTACGCTCAAGCGATCAACGACGATACCGGCACGACGCTGGTTTTCCTCGGCAGCCTTGACGCCGAACTGCGCAAGCAGAAGCTCAAGGCCAATATCGCCAGCGCGAAAGTGCTCGGCGTCGCCTTCGCCATCAAGGCCAAGGCTGTGGGCATCGCCTCGGTCGTTTTCGACCGCTCCGGCGCTCCCTATCACGGTAAAGTCAAAGTCTTCGCCGACGCCGCTCGCGAAGGTGGTCTCCAATTCTAAAAATCAGCATGAGCACCGAACCCACTTCCGCTCCCGAGAGCGCCACGCCAGCCCCTGTCACCACTCCTGCTGCTGCCGCGCCTGAGCGCGAACAGCGTGCGCCCCGCGGCCAAGGCGGCGGCGGCGGTTTCCGTGGCCAAGGCGGCAATCGAGGCCCCGGCGGTAATAACCGCGGCCCACGCCGCGACAACCGTGACAAGCCTCAAGACGGCGACGGTCCCACGATGATCGAAAAGGTCGTCTTCATCAACCGCTGCGCCAAGGTCGTTAAGGGCGGTCGCCGTTTCTCTTTCGCTGCTCTCGCCGTTGTTGGCGATGGCAAGGGTAAAGTTGGCATCGGCTACGGCAAAGCGAACGAAGTGCCCGACGCCATCAAGAAGGGTACGGCCAATGCGCATAAACATCTCGTTACCGTGAAGCTCAAGGGCGACACGATCCCGCACGATGTCCTCGGTCAATACGACGGCGGTCGCGTTATGCTTAAACCAGCGTCCCCCGGAACCGGCTTGATTGCTGGTGGCGGTGTGCGCGCGGTGCTGGAAGCAGCCGGCGTGAAGAACATTCTTACGAAGTCGATGGGCTCCTCGAACCATATCGCTGTGGTGCACGCGACTCTCAATGGACTCCTCCAACTTCGGTTGGCCGAGAACATCGCGGCCATCCGCAAGACGAGCTAAGCCAACCAGCCCAAACTCTCATCACCAAATCCGAGTTCCGCTTCGCGTGTTAGCGAAACGGGGCGCCAATCATTAGGAAACACTATGAAACTCCACGAACTTAAGAACGTAAAAGGTGCTATTCACCGCAAAAAGCGCGTCGGTTGCGGCGAAGGCGGCGGCCACGGCAAGACCTCTGGTCGCGGCGGTAAGGGTCAGTCGGCCCGATCCGGCAGCTCGATCCGCCCTGGCTTCGAAGGCGGCCAAATGCCCCTTTACCGCAAGCTTCCTCACCGCGGATTTAATCAGTTCAATTTCCGTACGGAAATCGCAATCCTCAATGTGGGCGATCTCGCGACCCTCGATGCCTCCGTCAAGGAAGTCACCGCAGAGACGCTCGCAGCTGCCGGACTTATCCGCAGTGGCGAGAAGGCGGTTAAGATTTTGGGCGACGGCGAACTCACGCGCGCCTTCAAGGTGACTGCGGCTAAGTTCTCTGATTCGGCCAAGGCCAAAATTGAAAAAGCCGGTGGCCAAGCCATCATCGCTTAAAGTAAAGCGCGTTGTCTGATATCAACGCGCTTCGTTTTTTCTCCACACGTCTCCCAACCTCCCGTCTCACGCTGTGTTTTCCGCTTTCACGAACTCACTGAAGATTCCCGAGCTCCGCTCCCGCATCTTTTACACGCTGTCGCTGCTCTTCGTGGCCCGTGTGGCTGCGCATATCCCGCTGCCCGGCATTGACCCCCATCCACTCCAACGCTTCTTCGGCGACCAGTCCGCCGGTGGCGCCAGTGCTTTGGTGGGACTCTACAACATGTTCACCGGTGGCGCCCTCATCAAGGGTGCGATCGCGGCGCTCGGCATTATGCCGTATATCAGCGCGTCCATCATCTTCCAGTTGATGACTGCAGTGGTCCCCGCACTTAGCCGATTGCAACAGGAGGGTGATGTTGGCCGCCAAAAACTCACCCAATACACGCGATATGCGACGGTGTTGATCTGTTTGATTCAGGGTACGCTTCTGCTCTTGGCGCTCAATAACCCGACCCAACTGTTTGCAGGCTACGACCTCGCCGTTTACGGCCCGATCGTGATCGTAAACAAATGGAGTTTTATCCTTACGTCCGTGATTTTCATGACCGCCGGCACGATGTTGCTGATGTGGCTCGGCGAACAGATCACGCAGCGCGGTATTGGTAACGGGGTTTCTCTCCTGATTACGGTCGGCATTCTCGCTGATATTCCCGGTGCGGCCGTCGCCACCTACAATCTGTTTTTTAAACCGGTCGGCACCGGGACGAGCCTCGGCATTCCGCAGGCCGTCATTATGGTCGGTCTCTTTATTGCCGTCACGATGGGTATTATCGCCGTCGTTCAGGGCCAACGGAAGATTCCGGTGCAATACGCCAAGCGCGTCGTCGGCAATAAGGTGATGGGCGGCCAGAGCTCTTTCCTGCCGCTCAAGGTGAATTATTCTGGCGTGATGCCGGTCATCTTCGCGAGCGCCATTTTGCTCTTCCCCCAACAGATTTTCTCTTGGGTGGGCAGCGCATACAACATCAAGTTCTTGACTGAGATCTCCCAGAACCTCCTCCGTGGCCATTGGTCCTACTACGCGATCAACGTCACTCTGATCCTCTTCTTCAGCTATTTTTGGGTCTCCGTGATGTTCAAGCCAATTCAGATTGCCGATGATCTCAAAAAATACGGTGGTTATGTCCCCGGCGTTCGCCCCGGAGAACCGACAGCCCAATTCTTGGACTTCATCATGACCCGCCTGACGTTGGCTGGTGCGATCTTCCTGACCGTCATCGCGGTCATGCCTGACGTTTTGCTCTTCGAACTCGATGTGCCGTCCCGCATCGCCTACTTCTTCGGCGGCACCGGTATGTTGATTACGGTCGGTGTCATTCTCGATACGATGCGTCAGATCGAGACATTCCTCCTTCAGCGCCATTACGACGGTTTTCTTAAGAAGGGCCGCATCCGTGCCCGTAGTGCCAACCCACAAGGTGGGATGACTGGTGAGGCACTGAGCACGGAAGCCGTCATGAAACTTGCCCTCCCGATGCTTGGACTGCTGTTGCTCGGCACCGGCATTTGGGCTTATAAGGCTTTCGTCAAATAAGTGCTGGACTCGGGTCGCGATGCGCCCCATCAACGACCCTTTCTCGCGTTCTGGCGCTCCCGCCAAAACGAAGTTCCTTCTCCTTGGTTCAATTGATTTCCGCTTGGATAGTCTGATGAACCAGGTCCGTTCTTTGAATATTGAGCACGTCTCTCCCAGCCGCACTGTGCGGATGGAGATTTCGCGTCGCCCGGTGAATGCCGCGGCGGAGGAAGCAAACACGCTGGCGCAGATGCGCCGCTGGTTCTTTACGCGCAAACCTGATGCGGGATTCGTTCTAAGCGATTTCCCGGCTACGCTGCTCCAAGCAAAAGTGTTCGACGAATGGCTCGAAGCCCGCGACGAAAGCCTCCATGGCGTTCTCGCCGGCATCGGTTCCAATGAGCCAGTTGTCCTGCACTATCGCACGCTCGGTCTCATTATTGAGACCAGCGATTTCGCTGCATGAGTGTTATCCCGATTAAAAACAAGGAGGGTATCGCCAAAATGCGCGAGGCGTGCGCCATCGCAGCAACGGTCCTTGAGCAACTCAAGCCGCTTGTCCGCCCTGGCGTCACGACGCAAGACTTGGAAGAGGCCGGTCGTGATTGGATCGCCCGCCTCGGAGCCCGTAGCGCCTGTTATGGCTACCAGCATGGTTCGCGCAGATACCCGGCGCACACCTGCATCTCGGTGAACGACGAAGTGGTCCATGGGATCCCGTCCTTCAAGCGCATCCTCCGTGGAGGTGACATTGTTTCACTCGACATCGTTGTCTGGAAAGATGGCTACGTCGGCGACAATGCCTACACCGTTCCCGTTGGTCCCATTGCTCCCGCCGTCGAGAAATTGCTTCGCGTGAGTCGCGAAGCACTCGACCTTGGGATTAAGCAGGCAGTGGTTGGAAACCGCATCGGCGATGTCTCCTCCACGATCCAGCAATTCTGTGAAGCCAATGGTTTCAGTGTGGTGCGTGACATGGTCGGCCATGGAGTCGGAATCGCGATGCACGAGCCGCCCGAGGTGCCAAATTTCGGACGCAAGGGCACTGGCGACAAGATCAAAGCCGGCATGACCCTCGCGATCGAACCCATGGTAAACCTCGGACACTATAAGACGAAGACTCTTTCCGACGGTTGGACGGTGGTTTCCGCCGACGGCACGCCCTCCGCTCACTTTGAACATACTGTACTCACGACCGAACGCGGGCCTGAGATCCTTACGATTCCTCGCCCTGTCTCTATTTGATATTTCTCTAAATAGTTTTCTTCACATTTTCTTTATCTCAATCAACCACGTTTAGTTTCACTTTTAACCTAATCCAACATGCCACGTCTCCTCGGTGTAGAAATCCCCGCGAAAAAGAAAGTCGCGTACTCCCTCCGTTATATCAACGGCATAGGCCCCACGCGCGCCGACCAGCTCGTTAAAGAAGCAGGCCTGAATCCCGACATGCGGGCTCAGGATCTCACGGAAGAACAGCTCAACAAGATCCTCCATATCATCACCGAACACAAATGGGTGCTCGAGGGTGACCTTCGCCGCGAAATTGCCGCGAACCTGAAGCGCCTCCAGGCGATCAATTGCTACCGTGGCATCCGCCATCGCCGTAGCCTCCCGGTGCGCGGTCAGCGCACCAGCACCAACGCCCGCACCCGCAAAGGCCCGCGCAAGACCGTTGGTGTCACCAAAGCCGCGCCCGCCAAATCTTAATAACACACCTCCATGGCCGAAGAAAAGTCCGCTCCCAAGAAAGAGAAACCCGCGAAGCCCGCCGCCGAAGGCGCGCCCGCTGCTGCCCCTGCCGAAAAAAAGGCCAAGGGTCCCAAGGCTGCCAAGCCCGCTGCTGACGGATCCGCTCCTGCGGCTCCCGTTGCTGCCGGCGACGCTGCTCCCAAAGCTCCAGCACCCGCTGACAAACCTGTTGAGATGGTTGGCGGTGTCGCCAAACAGCCCACGGCCGAAGACCTCCTCAAGGAGGAGCTTGGCACCATCAAGGTCCGTAAGGCCAAGGGGTCCAAGAACGTTGTTTCCGGATACGCCAACGTGTTGGCTTCATTCAACAACACCATCGTCTCGATCACCGATCAAAAGGGTCAGGTTATCTCGTGGTCCAGCGCCGGTAAATGCAACTTCCGCGGTTCGCGCAAATCCACGGCCTACGCTGCTCAAGTTGTCGCCCAAGATGCTGCTCGTAACGCGATGTCGCACGGTCTGAAAGACGTGCAGATCCGCGTTTCCGGTCCTGGCCTCGGCCGCGACTCCGCTATCCGCGCTCTCCAAGCCATTGGTCTGGAGATCACTTCGATCGTCGACGTCACGCCGATTCCGCACAACGGATGCCGCCCTCGCAAACGCCGCCGCGTATAATCTCGGCGCCCAACCTTTAACAATCGTCACTCTTATACCATGGCTCGTTATACCGGCCCTACCACCCGCATCAGCCGCCGCTTCGGAACTTTCCTCCTTGGCTCCGGCAAAGCTTTTGAACGCCGCAGCTATCCGCCGGGCGTCCACGGCCCGAAGATGCGTCGCAAGCTCTCCGAATACGCCGTTGGCCTCAATGAAAAGCAAAAGCTGCGTTTCATCTACGGTCTGCTTGAGCGCCAATTCCGTCGCGTCTTCGAAATCGCCAAGCGCGAGCGCGGCGTCACCGGCGAACGCTTCCTCCAGCTTCTCGAGACCCGTCTCGACAGCACCGTTTACCTGCTCGGCCTCGCCAAGAGCCGCGCGGCCGCCCGGCAGTTCGTCAATCACGGACACATTCGCGTCAACGGCCACAAGGTCGACATCGCGAGCTACAACGTGCAGCCTGGTGACGAGATCGAGGTCAAGAACTCGCCCGCTTCCCGCCAGCTCGGCACCCGTTGCCTCGAGGAAAACCGCATCCGCAACGTTCCCGGTTGGCTCACGATGAATGCCGAGACCTTCAAGGCCACGGTCGTCCGTCTCCCCACCCGCGACGAAATGGAGCAGAACATCAACGAGCAGCTCATCGTTGAATTCTACTCGCGCTTCTGATCTGTCCTCCCTCTTCACCTCCTTTTTTTCTTAAACGTCAGAGTTCACCACCATGCCCAAACGCCTCGGAAAGTTCGAACTCCCCAGCAAGCTCACCAAAGTCGAGGACGGCGCTACGCCGACCTACGCCAAGTTCATCGCCGAGCCTTTCGAGGCCGGCTATGGCCATACCGTCGGCAATTCCCTCCGCCGCGTCCTCCTCAGTTCCGTTGAAGGTTCCGCCATCTCGTCGATCAAGATCGACGGCGTGAATCACGAGTTCCAGTCCATCGACAATGTGGTCGAGGACGTCACGGATATCGTGCTCAACCTGAAGAAAATCCTGATCGTCTCCACCAAACGTGAACCGATCACCCTCCTCATCAAGGCCAGCAAGGCTGGTCCGGTGACGGCCGCCGATATCCAAGGGGATGCTAACATCACGATCATCAATCCCGAGCAGGTCATCTGCACCTTAGACACGAAGCGCAGCTTCGAGGCCGAGATCGAGATCAAGACCGGTCGTGGTTACTATCCTGGCGTTGAGAACAAAAAAGAAGAGCAGGCGATCGGGGTTATTCCCATCGATTCACTCTTCTCCCCGGTTCGCCTCGTCAAATACGCCGTGGAGGCCACGCGTGTCGGCCAGATCACTGACTACGACAAGTTGATCCTCGAAATCTGGACCGATGGCCGGATTACCCCGGATGACGCGCTCAAGCAGTCGGCGTCGATCCTCAAGCATCACCTTGATGTCTTCGATCGCGTTTCCGAGGAAGCCTACGAATTCGAGAACCAACAGTCCGAGGTCAGCGAAGAGCAGAACAAGCTTCGTAAGCTCCTCAACATGTCGGTCAACGAAATCGAGCTGTCCGTCCGCGCGGCGAACTGCCTCAACAACGCGAACATTACCACGGTCGGCGAGCTCGCGATGAAGACCGAGCAGGAGATGCTCAAATATCGCAACTTCGGCAAGAAGTCCCTCAACGAAATCAAGGAGAAGCTCGAAGCACTCGGCCTGTCACTCGGCATGAAGTTCGATGAGCGCCTCCTCGATACCAAGAAGGAAGTTTAAACCTTTCGGTCCTCGCGCCGTCCGCTGCCGCTCAACGCTGCGACCGGATTGCCGATCGGGGACCGCCTAAAACCAAAATACAATGCGTCACAATAAACACCACGCCTCCCTCGGGGTTACCGTCGAACATCGTCGTGCGATGATGTCCAACATGGCCGCCTCGCTGATCACTCACGAACGGATCGAGACCACCCTCGCCAAGGCGAAGGCGCTCCGTCCGTTCATTGAGAAAGTCATCACCAAGGCTAAACAGGCTGCGGCGAAGACTGAAAAAAAGGATGCGATTCACCTTCGTCGTCTCGCACTGAGCGTCGTCCGCGACGAAACCGCGATCACCAAGCTGTTCAACGAACTCCACAAAGAGTTCACGAACCGTTCCGGTGGTTACACGCGGATCTACAAACTCGGTTCGCCCCGTCAGGGCGACGCCGCCGAGATGGCGCTGATCGAGTTCGTGAAGGCCGATGACCCAGGCTACAAGAAGTCCAAGGGCAAGAAGACCGCGAAGGGCAAGAAGGCGAAAGCTGCCCCGGCGGCTGACGTCGTAGCCCCTGCGGCCGAGACGGTTCCTGCTACTCCGGCTCCCGAGGCCAAGAGCTAAACGCGCTGCACGTTTACCATTCACTTCAACGCGCCGACTTTATCGTCGGCGCGTTTTTTGTTTTGAGTCGTTTTACGTGTGACCGCAGGAATTGATCGTCCAGCATGTTCGACCTCACCACAGCTGCCGTCGTCTACTGCGTCATTGTCGCGGTGAGCTTTGTCGGCCTCTGGCTGTGGTACGACCGCCGCGATCACCGTCGCTTTGAACGTGAGCGTCGCAAGGCAACATTTCACTGCATTCGTTGCGACAATCTCTATTCGGCTCAGGGCGGCACCGCGGTCAGCCCGTGTCCGAAGTGCGGTCATGAAAACCCTCGCCTACGATTCTGATTCCTAAAGCTTCGATTCTTTTCTCCGAGTGAATTTCATGCGCCCGCAAACAGTTCTGGTCGTTGATGACGAAGAAGACATCTGTGATCTGCTCGAACAGTGGCTTAAGCCGATGGGTCATACCGTGCTCAGGGCCCGTAGCGGTTCGGAGGCGCTGAAGCTGATGGCCAGCAGCGCGGTTCAATTGGTGGTGACAGATATCTTGATGCCGGAAGGCGATGGGTTGACCGTGATCAACAGTGTAAGGAAAACGCAGCCGAACGCCCGGGTGCTCGCGATTTCCGGGGGTGGCAGATATATGGACAGCAAGGAATATTTGAAAATCGCCCAAGGATTCGGTGCCGATGCTGCCATAATGAAGCCGTTTAATCGGGAGCAATTTTTGCAGGGAATAGGCCGCGCGATGGGGGTAAAGGACCAGCGGGCGATTTGAGCGCTGCACACCGAGGCTGCCGATGGGTCGCGACGTGGCGCGCCGAGTAATTGCTTGATTTAGATCAAGGCGATCCGAGGCGGCGTGGAGTAGAGTCGGCGCATGATTGAATCGCTTGTTTCTTCTGTATTCAGGGGTAGCAGTAGTGTCGCTGCCCAGCCGGGGCCTGCCCATCTCTTTGATAGTATTGGCGTCGAGTGCTGCTGTGGAGGAACGCGTTGCTTGGCAGACGTCGGTGCAGCCAAAGATCTCGATCCTGCCTCGTTTGTGGGGCTGCTCAATGCGATGGCCAGATTGCCCGCCGGTGCTCCGGTCGTTGATGCCAATACGATGGCGCTCACTGCACTAGCCGACCTGATAGAGCAAACGCACCATCGTTATCTGCAAACCGAACCATCGGCGCTGGTCGAAAAAGCAGACCACGTGGCGGCAAAGCACGGCTGGCGCGATTTACGTCTATTGTCCGTTGCGGAGACGATCAGGGCGCTCGCGGCGAATATGTTTTTGCCCATGGAGAAGGAGCAGCAGATTCTTTTTCTACTGGTGCGTGAGCTGGAGCGGAGCGGCGTGATGTCCGGGCACGGTGGCTCCATCGCGAATCCGATTCGTCAGATGGAGCACGAACACGACGGCGCCGGGGCGGCGGCGGCGCGCCTGCGCGAACTAGCCGACGGGTTCACGCCCGATGCGGCCGTGTGCAACACCCACCGGGCGATGCTCGCCGGCTTCGCGGCCCTCGTGGCGGATTTGCACCAACCCGTGCACAAGGAAAATGAGGTGCTGTTCCCTTGGGCGCTCGCGTTGGAGGCCCAGGCAGTGGCGTAACGCCCGCCGTTTTTCCACGCGACGGACGTTGAATACTGCCCCTTCCACTGCCCCAATTCTTGCGGAAACCTCGCCCCATGCTGTCGCGCCGCGCATTTTTCATCGTTGGTGGAGTCGCTCTCTTTGGTTGCGTCGTGGCGCGGGCGCAAAGTGAGCCGGACTACGAACTCCCCCCGGTGCGCTATTCCGCAACGGTTCCGAACGATGCACTCTCTCGGCTAAAGGCTCGACTCGCCGCGGGCGAGGTGACCTTGGCCGGAGAGGAACTGTCCATGTTGCGCACGGTGCTGCGCGAGCTCGGGGTGTCGGTTGAAAGCCAGACGCTCGTTTTTTCTCGCACGAGTTTCCAGCGCAGTCGCATCCGCCCTGACCAGCCGCGGGCGCTCTATTTTTCCGATTCAGTCTACGTCGGTTGGGTCCCGGGCGGCCTCGTCGAAGTCACTGCGATTGATCCGCAGCTCGGCCCGATCTTCTACACCTTCGATCTTCCGGGGGCACGGCGCGGTCCACCCAAGATCGAGCGCGATTCCGACTGTTTGCGGTGTCATGGCGGAGCGTTCGTCCGGGAAATTCCCGGAGTGTTCGCCCGGTCGCTCTTCCCCGATGCCAACGGCGATCCGCTCCTGCGTCACGGGACCCAACTCGTCGATGACGAGACACCGTTTGAGCAACGCTGGGGCGGTTGGTATGTCACCGGATATCACGGCTCGGTTACACACCGAGGGAATGCTTTGGCCCGCGAAAGCGGTGATCAGTTGGTGTTCGAGCCGGCGGCGATGCGCCCAGACGAGCTCTCGGCGCATTTCGACACCCGGGCGTATTTAAAACCCACGAGCGATGTGGTGGCGCTCCTCGTCTTTGAGCACCAAATGGCGGTTCAAAATAGCCTCACTCACGCGGGTTTTTCGGTTCGTCGGATGACGACCTACCAGCATGGTCTGCAAAAAACGTTTAAGGAACCCGAGACCGATGAACCGGTTTACGATAGCGTTAAGAGCGTGTTTGCCAGTTCTGCGCAGGATGTCGTGGATCGTTTGCTCTTTCGCCATGCCGCGCCCCTACCCGCCGGCGTCGCGGGGCATCCGGCCTTCGTGAAGAGTTTCTCGCAGGGTGCGCCACGCAGTGCGGCCGGCCAAGCGCTGAAGGATCTGCAACTGGGCGACCGTTTGTTTGCCCAGCGCTGTAGCTATTTGATCTACTCGGAATCTTTCCGCGCACTCCCCTCTACATTGAAGGTGCGCATTTGGGATCGCCTCGATGCCGCGCTCCAGAGCCGTGAGCCGAAGGATCGCTACGCCTATTTACCGGCTGAAGAGCGGCAGCGCATCCGCGAAATCCTGATCGAGACGCATCCCGAGGCAAAAGCGCGCTGGAAGAATTAGCCGAAATGCCCGAGCCAGGCGTCGAGTTGCGGAGCTAAGCGTCGAGCAATTTCGTCGGCACCCCACGCTGCGAAGGGAGCGGCGAACACATCCATCGTGTAGTGTGCCCGCAAGACTATCACCGTAATCGCTTCGACCGCCGCGATGACCGCCGCGAACGAGGCGAGCCACGGCGGTGCGGTGTGGGCGAGGTGGATGGCGGCCAGCACGGAGATGGCGGTGTGGCCGGAAAAGAAAAAGTCGTTGGTCGTGCCGTAAGTCACAAATAACGAGGGGAAACCAGGATGATGCCAGATCGCGCCGGGCGGAATCGGCAGCGTGCAGATCGCTTGGCAGGTTTGCCGCATGGAGAAGAGGACGAGGATCGCGATGAGCGGCTGCAACGTCGGGCCGAAGATCGCACTGGCGAAAAGGTAGAGCCCGAAGAGATCGATGAAGGCGGACGTGAAAATCAGGGTGAGATTCGTCGCCCGGGGATTGGCGAGGAACCACGCATGCAGCGGCGCGGACCAATCGTGCAAGCGGTCGCCGACGCCGTTTTTCGCCGGGGCCTTCGCACTGACTAGCCGCTGCGTCCAGAACCAGAGCACAATCGCGACGGCGACAAAAACGATGCGTGGTCCGAGGTGGCTGAGTGTGCTCATGGTCGGCGAGATTTGGCCAGCGACGCAGCGAGCATGGCTTCAAGTTGTTCGCGGATCGAGCTCATGAGCGGGTCGCCGTCGGGACTGCGCGTGCGCTCGGGCGAAACCTCGATGGCCTCGCCGACCTCAATCACGGCGCGGATGGCAGGGTGGATCCGGGCGACGTCGGTCAGGTCTTCCTCGAAGCGCTCTACGGTTTCGAGCAGGCGTTCCGGGGTGGGGTTAGCGGACAGATAGTCCGGCGGGTAAAACGCGAGTTGTTGAGCCAGATAAATGTCGGCGAGTTGGCGCCAACGACGCTGGTTTTCACCGTCGTCGAGCTGGCCGTTGGCCATTTCCGGCACGATGGCGATGCGCAGCAGCTTTACGCGCTGCACAATTTCCTTTTCGCGCCGTCCCTTGAGCCACTCGCCTTCGAGCGGCACGAGGATCCGGTCGATGAGCCGCTCCAGCCGCTCGGGTAAACTGCCAAGCTGCGCAACGCCGAAATACTCGATCTCCTTCAGGGCAAGCAGGGCCACGCCGATTTTGGCGATGCGTTCCTCGACCGTAAGATGTTCGTGCGAGCGCCACGACAGTCGGTGCTCAATGTCGCGCAGCACCGGGGTGATCGCGGCGCGCACATCACCGTCAAAAAAATAGCGGATCGCCACCGGATGGACGACGACCTTGCCGGGCGGATTGGCCGTCGCCCGCTGTTTCGCGGCCCCGCGCGCCATGAGCGCGGTGCCCTCCATCAGGTTGTTGAGTTTGTCGTTGTGACGGGAGATGACGCCCTCGGGGAAAATTACGAGTGGGCGCTCGGCTGCGGCCGTCAGCTGCATCGCAGTTTTCAGGGCCTCGCGATCCGAACCTTCGCGGTAAATACTAAACACGCCGAGCCGCGGGAGCAGAAAAGTCTGAAACGTATTCTGCATGAAGAGATGCCAGCTCGCGATAACGTAGAAGGGGCGAGCGACGGCAAACGAGAGGTGTCCCAGGACCATGGGATCCGGTGGGCGACAATGATTGGGCGCGAGCATGATGCCGTGACCCGCGTCGAGTGAGGCGCGGAGGCGTTCTACGCCGTGACATTCGACGCTTACGACGCCGTGACTTTTTCTTAGGTAGAGCGGAAGCAGTGGGCGAAAGAGATGCCACCACAGCTTGCTGCGATGCGGCGCGACGAAGCGGTAGGGTTTCGCGATGACGACGTTTTGCATCGATCTGCGAGGGTGGGGTGGGGCTTTTCCGGGTCAAGCGGGCGCGCGCGGCCGGGCGGTGCTCTCTACGGGTGGGTGGTAGACGAGGACGATTTCTTCTTGCTGAGAAAGTTTTGTAGGCGCTCGGCAGCGTCGCCGCCCTCGCCCAGGCAGCGTTGGGAAGCTGAAATTTCGAGCGCAGCATGCCCGGCGAGTGTGGTGTGCGTGCACGATTCCAGCAGGCGCTTCATTTCACGGTTCGCGACGCGCGAGTTGGCGGCGACGGCGGTGAGAAATTCTTGGAGGTGAAGTGCGAGGGCTTCCGGGGCTCCGTGCCATTCAGCGACGCCGATGCGCACGGCTTCTTCGGCATCGAAGATGCGGCCGGTGAAGACGAGTTCCTTGGCGCGGGCCAAGCCCACGCGGCGCACGAGGCGGTAGCTGCCGCCCCAGCCGGTGACGAAACCCAGTTTCGTTTCAGTCTGGCCGAACTTCGCGTGGCTGGAGGCGAAGAGGAGATCGCAGGCCATCGCGAGTTCGAGACCGCCGCCGAGCGCGTAGCCTTCGACGCGTGCGAGGGTGGGAATCTGGAGCGCTTCGATGCGATTCATCAACCGGTGACCGTGCTCGATCCACGGGCCGATGGTGTCGCGGTTGATCGTTTCGAGCACGTTGATGTTGGCGCCGGCACAGAAGAATTTGGGCGACGCACTTTGTAGGACGACGGCCGAGAGCTCGGCGGCGCGCGTTTCGATCTCGTCGAGCACCCGGTCGAACGCCTCCATCACGGTCGGATCGAGCGTCGGTGGTTTTCCCTCCGGCGGATGCAGCGTGAGGGTGCAGACGGCGTCGGCGTAGGCGGTCGTGAGGCGGGTGCTCATGTAGTCGCGAGTGCGCCAGCTTGGCGGAGTTCGGCGAGGCGAGCGTCGTCGTAACCGAGTTCGCGGAGGATTTCGACGGTGTGTTCGCCGAGTTCCGGGGCGAAGCGTCGTGGCACCGGTGGCGTGCCGTGGAGCCGCACGGGCGTGCCAGGGAGACGAAACGTGCCGGCCTTCGCGTGTTCGATTTCGACCACCATGCCGTTGGCGGCGAGCTGCGGATCTTCGATCGCTTCTTCGAGGGTGTTCACTTTCGCGCAGAACACGCCCTTGGGTTCGAGCTCGGCCAACCAAGCCGCCGTGGTTCGCTCGCGAAACCGCGCCGCGAGGAGCGAGTTGAGTTCGGCGCGATGGGATTGCTGTTGCGCGTGGTTCGAGAATTGGGGTTGTTGCGAAAGATCGCCGAGGCCGAGGGCGACGGAGATGTCGCGGACGGCGTTGTCGGAAAACACGGGAGAAATCTCGAGGTAGCCGTCGGCGGTGGCGAAGGCCTTGTCGATGATCGATTCGTTGGCGCTCACGCCGCTGACCTCAGTGACCCGTGAGGCGTTCATCGCTGCCGGGCCTTCCCAGGAGTGCGCGTGAAACGCCACGCTCAGGAGGTCGGTCGTGACGCGCTGGCCAAGGCCGGTGCGGGCGCGAGCGAGGAGTGCGATCAAGATACCCTGCATCAACATAAGGCCGGCCGGGTAGTCGGCCGACATGCCGGCGGGGAACGGCGGCTTTGTCGGGTCGGGTTGGGTGAACCATCCCGCCTCCGCGCGCGCCATGAGATCGTGGCCGCCGCGCGCGCGATCGGCGGAGGGACCGTGATCGCCCCAACCCCCGGACGAAGCGTAGACGAGGCGCGGGTGAGTGGCTGCGAGCTGTTCGTAGCCGAGGCCGAGTTTTTCCATCACACCGGCGCGGAAATTGTGCACGACGACATCGGCGGTGGCGATCAATGCCCGAATCGCAGCAATACCCTGCGGAGTTTTCACGTTGAGGGCGAAGCTGCGCTTGTTGCGGTTGAGTCCGGCGTAGGGCAGGCTCACGCCATGGACGAAGGGACCCCAGCGGCGGCTCCAATCGCCGGCGTCGGGGCGCTCGACCTTGATCACATCCGCGCCGTAGTCGGCGAGAATCTGGGTGCCAACCGGACCTTGATAAACGTGGCTAAAGTCGACGATGCGGATTCCGGTGAGCGCAGAGGGGGTAGACATGGCATCGGTTGAAACAAATTCTTGAGCGTGACGCCATCCGGCACTTCAGGGCCGGGCGGGAATGCGGTTGAGCGTGTAGTAGGCGTCGGGATGAGCGAGCGGCGCCCCCGTGCTGGAGCGGACTCCGGCGGCGCGCAACTCGTGCACATAGAAAGTCCGCAGCCCGTCGACCTTTAAGCGCACTCGCCGCCGGTCGGCACTGACGGTTGCGCTCGTGACCGTGAGCGGCAGTGCGTCGATCTCGGCACTGCCATAAGCGCTGGAATAGAGGTAGGTGTAGCTTTTTAGGTTGTAGGACGCGGGGAGCGCGGCGCTCTCCGCATCGATCTCCGTCGTGAACACCAGTTCGAAGCCGTCGGGTTGCGCGCGCATTTCCTGGATCGCGAAGGGCGTTACGCCGCTCCAGCGCACCCGCTGCAATCCGTAGGCTTGCGTGCCGAGCGAGGACCAGCCGCGACTGCTCATGCCCACGAGCAGACTGCCATCGGGCGCGAAGAGCACGCGCACGACACCCGACGCGAAGCCGGAGAGAAACGGAAACGCCGCGCCCTGATACTCGCCCCCGACTTTTTCGAGGAAAACGCGGCTGACTTTAGCGTCGGTGAACTCGCCGACGAAAAACTGTCCGTCGAAGGGCCCGAACTTTCCGCCCGTGGCGCAGACGGCGAGGTCGGTCCCGCTGCGACCCATTTTGTTGTAGGGCAGCCAGACGGCAGGCGGCACCATTTCCGGCAAGGCCCGGAGCGCGGCGGGATAGGGCACCTTGTTGGGCATGGGCGCGGAGAGTTTCAGCGGTGAGTCCGGCCGCTCTTGCGAGGCGATGCCCTCGGGGTTGAGAAAAAACACGCCCTTGCGCAGATGGTAGAGGGGTGTGGACGGAATCCATGTGCCCTGCTGATCGACGCAAAACATGTCTCCGGCGGCGTTGGCGCCGAGGCCGCAGGGCGAACGCAGGCCGGCGACCATCGGCACAAAGGTATTGTCCGGACCCATGAGGCCGCTCCAGCCGCGCCATGCGGCCTTGTTGTCGGTGCGGTCGCCCATGTCGAGATTGAGAGCCACCCAAAGATTGCCGCGGCCGTCACGCTTCGGGCCATACGCGTAGCCGTGATAGGCGCCAGAGACATTCCAACCGCGCGCGGCGGTGAGGTATTCGTCGGCCACGCCGTCGCCATCTGTGTCCCGCAGCCGGGTGACCTCCGTGCGCTGGGTCACGAGGAGGCTGTCGCCATCGCGCAGCACGCCGAGTGGCTCGTGCAGGCCTGAAGCGTAGAGGGAGTAGCGGACCTTGTCGGGCGGGCCGAGCACCCCGTCGAGCAGCCAGACTTCACCTTTACGAATCGCGACGGCGAGTTTTCCGTCCGCCAAGAAATCCATGCCGCTGACCTCGAGCGTAAGACCATCGCCGGGTTTCCACTTCGCGTTGCGCGACGAGGTGGGGGAACTCCCGGTGAGAATGGTCTGAATTTCGTAACCTTCGGTGGCGACGAGACGAAGTCCAGTGGCGAGTAGGGCGGCCGCGAGTGGGAGCATGCGTTTCATGGCCACGTGTAGGTGAACTCGAGTTTGCCGGGAGTGCTCGCGGGACTCTCTTGCACGGTGAGTCCCGGTGGGTGCGCGAGCGGGAGCGATCGCATGGACTCAAGATTCCACGTGAGCGTTCGTCGGAGGCTGCCGTTTTCTCCGGGCTCGAGGCGCTCTGCCACGGGCACGCCACCGACGGAAAAAAGAAAGGTCGGCACGCCCGCTGCGTCGAGCCGGTAGCCTTCGAACTTCCGCGCGCCGCTCGCATCGCCCGGCCCAGGCCACGCCACGATGGATTCACCGAGTGGTTTTTCGAAGGGGGCAAAGCGGCTGAACCACGTGCCGTAAGCGTCGAAGAAGCGGCCCTTCCACGTGAGCGCGGGGCGGCAGTCGCGACCATCGTAAGCGAGATGCACGCCCGCCGGAAACCCGACGAGAATCGCGTGCGTGCCGACGTCGGCCATGAAGGTGCGCAGCACGACCGGGCGCAAACCGGGGATCAGTTCAAACTCCCGCGCCGTCGTCGTCGGAAACCCCTCGGGCAGTCCCTTGCCCTCCCGCGCGAAAGCGATGAGGGAGGCGATCTGCCGGTCGGTGTCGCCGCCGAGAATATCGCGGTTAGCCGCTTTCCCCTCGGGCCAGAACGACGGCATCAGCGTCCCGGGCCGGTGCACCGCTGGATTGATCAAGTAGTCGCGCAGCCAACCGGGCTGCAGCCGGATTGCGAGCGTCGAGAGATCCAGTGCTTGCACGCCGAGGGCGGCGCGGTCGCCCCAGCGATGGCACGTGATGCAGCCGACGCCGCCGAGAGTGCCGAGCAGTTTGCGCCCGGCTTCGACGTCGCCCGCGGGCGAGGTGGTTTCGTGACGCGCGTCGGACGATGCGAGCAGCGCCGGGAGGTTGGCGACGGCCGCGCCATACAGCGGCATTTGCGTGGCCAGATACGGGCGCTCGCGACGTTTGCCGGTCAGGGTCTGGGCAAACCAATCCGGTTGTAGCTTGCGTCCGATGCCCGTGAGCGGGGGCGGGAAGCGGCCGGTGTCGCCAAGATTGTGGTCGCCGAGAAAGTAGGGTTTCCGCGCGGCGTCCGGGCCGCCGTGGCCGTCGCGTTCGTGGCAGGCCACGCAATTCAGCGCCTTGAGGGTGTCGGCTGCGGATTGCGCGGGGGATACGGGTGTCGCGCGGCCAGGGAGATAGGCGAGCAACGAGGTGCGTTGGGCCGGGCTGAGGGCATAACGCGGCAATCCGGCGGCAGGAGTTTCGTCGAGACAGCCGCCGGTGTTTCGCTGGACCGCGACCGACTGCACAGCGGGAACCGAGGGCAACGTGTGGCACGCGGCGCACCGCGCCGCCGTGACGATCTCTCGGCCGCGCGCAGCGAGCGCGGGGTTGGAGGTGAAAACCGGTAGCTTCGGTGCAACCTCCGCATCGCTGCCGGCGATCCCGAGGAGGTAGGCGGCGATATCGAGCACGTCCTGCTCTTCCATTTCGATGTGCGGCATGCGGCCATCGGGGCGCGTTGCCAAGGGATCGCGCACCAACGCGGCGAGGGTCGCAACGTCGTATTTTTCGGCGAGCGCGGGAAACGCGGCTGAGCCGTAGGAAAATTCTCCCGCCTTCGGACGACCGTCCGGTGGTGCGTAGTCGGCTTGCGGCGCATGGCAAGCGACACAGCCCTTGGTGTGATAGAGGGCCTTGCCGAGTTCGGCATTGAGGTGGCCGATCTTCTTGGGCGGCGCGGGCTTTTTTGACGTCAGGGTGCCGAGGTAGTGCACGACCGCTTCGACGTCGGCCGCGGCGTGATTGACCAACAGATGGGGCATCGTCGTGCCACTGTGCCCGCGTGCGGGGTCGGCGATAAACGCCCGCAGCCAATCCGCACTGACCCTCGTCGTCACTGTCGTGAGGTCGGGACCGCGCCGTGGCGGCAGGCCGGTTTCGCCGCCGTGGCAGTTGATGCAGCCGAGTTCATGGTAGAGCAGGCGACCACCGGCGGCATTGGGCGCGGCGGCGTGAAAGCGCTCGAACCCTGCAACCCACGGTTCGGCCCGTACGCCCACGAAGCTGAGAAGCGCGGCGAAGCCGAAGCAAAGGCCGCGTCTCACCCGGCGACCTCCCGACGGCAGCGCTCGAGGTAGTCCCGTGACTGGTTGATCGCCGCCGTGATTTCCGTGACGGTCGGAAGAATCGGAATACCACGGGGCGTCGGGTGCATGAAAATTTCCACGAGACCCGTGTAACGGATGTCGGCCAGGGCCTTGATGACGGGACGATAGTCGAGCCCGCCGCCGAAGCCCGGCAATTGCCGCAGTTCAATTTCCTTGGCCACCTTTTGGGAGATGCCCTCGGAGTGCTCCTGGAAATACATGAACGGAATCTGCTTCGCCCCGAGGTCGCGAATCAACGCCGGAAGTTGCTCGATCCACGGGTGCAGGTGATGCGGAGCGAGGGCGACGCCGAGGTGGGCGGAGCGATTGAATTCCGCGAAATATCGCAGCGAGTTCGGATGGTGGAGAAACTGCCGGTTGTGATTCTCGACGGCGATCATGACGCCGCTTTCCTCTGCCGCCGCGATGTGCGGCTTCATTTTTTCGAGGAAAGCGAGAACCGCTTTCTTGGCCTCGGGGCCGGACGGCTCGCTCGGCCCGCCGCTACCGGTGACGATGATCCCGCCGCCAAATTTTTTCATCCATTTCATTTCTTCTCCGAGGCCGAACGGACCGAGCGGGTATCGCGTGCTTACGCCGAGCTTCACGCGGTGTTTCGCGAGCAACGCGGAAAACGCATCGTCGCCCATCTCGGCGATCTGCTCGCGCTGGCTGCCGTGCGGACGACACCACACATCGATTGACTCGCAGCCGGTCTTCGAGACCTCGGGAAAAATGACTTCGAGCGGCAATTCGCCATACAGAGCGGAAGAAAGAGTGTAGCGGAGGCGAAACGGTTCACGAGCAGCGGCGCGCGTGACCCAGGGCACTGTCGCCGCTACGGCGAGTGTGTGAAGGAACTGGCGGCGGGGTAGCATGGCGGGAGCAGAAAGAGGGACAAACTATTGGGCGGAAACTGAGTCTGTGCCCGCAGCTCGCGCTGCTTCGAGCATTTTTATCCACGGCCCGAGGTAGTGGCCGTTGTCGCGGTAGGTGCGGCCGGAGACGAGATTGCCATCCACGACGCACGGGGCGTCGACGTAAATGCCGCCGCACACCTCGAGATCGAACTGGCATTTCGCCACGGTGGCCATGCGGCGTCCCTGCACGCAGCGCGCGTAGGCCGGAATCTCCACGCCGTGGCACACCGAGGCGATGGGCTTGTTCGCCGCGAAGAAATATTTCGTGATGCGCACAAGGTCGGCGTCGTAGCGGATATATTCCGGCGCGCGCCCGCCGGAAAACATGATGCCGAGATATTCCTCCTCCTTCACCTCCGAGAACGGCACGTCGACATCGATGGTGTAGCCATCCCACTCCTTAGTGATGGTCCAGCCCGGCTTCACTTCGTGCATCACCATTTGGTAGCGGCGGCGCTCGGGGCCGGTGACGACCGGCTGGATACCGGCTTCGATCAACCGGTAGTAGGGGTAGAGGGTGTCGAGCGTCTCAGCCGCGTCACCCACCACGATGAGGGCCTTGCCGTGGAATGGAGGAGTCATGCGCCGCAGTATATTCTACTTGCCCGTGATCGTCACTGCACTGTTTAGTCAGAGGTCCTCAGGTTTTTAGTCACCCATTATTCATGGCCTCTCGCCGTCGGCGTCCTCCCCGCGTCGCACTCCTAGTCGAAACCACGCGCACCTACACCCGCGAACTCCTCGCCGGGGTGCGGCGCTACGTCGCGGCTCACGGCCCTTGGTCATGCTTCATCGAGCTGCGCGCGCTGGAGTCCGGTCCGCCGCCCTGGCTTAAAAATTGGGATGGCGACGGCATCCTGACGCGCACTTTCACGCAGGAAATGGCCGACGTGGTCGCCGCGACCGGGTTGCCGGCAGTCGAACTGCGCGCAACCTACCTCAAGAGCAAGCACCCGTTCGTCGGCATGGACAACCGGTTGATCGGGCAGATGGTCGCCGAGCATTTCATCGATCGCGGCTACCGGAAATTTGCCGCCTACAGCTTGCATACCGAACGTTTCTTTGAGGAACGCGTGCGGAATTTCGTCCGGACGGTGGAGGAGAGGGGCGGCGCCTGTTCGCTGCTGCCCGAGCCGATTTCCGACCGCGCGGCCGACTGGGAGAAAGGCCAGGCGCGGCTGATGGCGTGGCTCGCCGAGTTGCCGAAACCGATCGGCGTTTTCGCGGCCAACGATCAACTTGGCGTCCGCTTGCTCGATGCCTGCCAGCGCGCGGGGATTGCCGTCCCGGAGGAGGTCGCGGTGGTCGGTGCCGAGAACGAGGAGACCTTGTGCGCGTTCGCCAACCCGCCGCTGACCAGTGTGCGTTTCGACGGCTCGACGGTGGGCTTTGCCGCCGCGGAGCTCCTGGCGCGCCTCATGCGCGGCGGTGCGCGGCCGAAGGGCGATACGCTCTTTCCGCCCAAGGGCATCGTGGTTCGCGCTTCCTCGGATGAATTCGTCATCACGGACCGACTGGTCGCCCATGCGGCCAGACTGATTCGCGAAAACGCCACCACCGGTCTCAACGTCGACGGCTTGTGCCAGAAGTTGAACGCTTCCCGCAGCACCCTCGATCGCCGCATGACGGCGGCGTTGAACCGCACCCCCAAGGACGAGATTCTACGCGTGCGCTTCCGCGAGGTCGAGCGGCTGCTCCGCGAGACCGACCTGACGATCGACGCCATCGCCGAGCAAACCGGGTTCTCCTACAGCCACTACCTGCAGGCCGCCTTCAAGGAGACCTATGGCCAGACCCCGGGGGAATTCCGGCGCAAAAACGCACCGGTTGAGGGCAAATACTGAGACCGGATCCCCGACGCCGCGCCGTTCGGCAGGCCTCGCGTGACGAAAAATCTGAGTCGCGCCGCTCCATAACCGCAGTGACGTGAACTGCGGGTGTGATAAGATGCAGGACGTGCGACGCCGATTTTCCTTCGACGCGCGCCGCTTCATACCAAGCAACCCCACCCCATTACATGCCCAACCCCAGCCATGAAAATCTTGCAGTGTTCAACCTGAGCTCCGGAACCGGCGCCACGCGTCCATTCACTCGAAACTTTGCCCGTCTTACGGCGGCGTTCGTCGCGGCGGGCGCGGGCTTCGCACCGCTGGCTTACCCCCAGAGGGGTGCCGCAACCTCTTCCTCCTCGGACCAAACCGCCACCCTCAATCCCTTCGTGGTCAACGTGGACAAGGACCACGGTTTCGTCGCCGCCAGTTCCCTCGCGGGCGGCCGGCTGGCCGGGAACCTGCGCGACACTCCCGTCGCTTATTCAGTGCTGACCCGGGACTTCATCGAGGCTCTCCAACTTACGGACGTCACGGAGATGACCAAGTGGTTCACCAATGCCGTCGACCTCCCAGACAACAATTCCTCCTACGACACCGGCACCAGCGTCCGGCTCTCCGCCCGCGGTGTGAGCAGCGAGCTACAACGGGATTTTTTTCCGGTCAGCTTCAATTTCGACAGCTACAACGTCGAGCGGCTCGATCTCGCCCGCGGACCCAACGCGATTCTTTTCGGCGCGGGCGGCGCGGGCGGCACGATCAACAGCGTCACCAAGCGGGCGCGAACGGACCGGAGTCTTTTCGACCTGCGCACGGCCTACGCCTCCTGGTCTAATTTGCGCAGCACCCTGGACTACAACCAGACGCTCGGGGCAAACCTGGCCCTGCGCCTCAACGCCCTTTACCATGATCGCGCGGGCTGGCGGGACAACGAAACCGAGCGCCGCAAGGGCCTCACGCTCGCCGCCACGTGGAAACTGAGCCGGAACACCGAGATTCGCGCGGAGGCCGAGCGGGGCCGGATGGACAAGGCGGTGGTCGTCACAACCTATCGGGATCAACTGAGCGCGTGGGACGGGACCACGACCGTCAGTGTCCGGGGCACGGCTCCCGCCAACTCGACGGGCCTGTCACCATACGGGGCCATGATTATTTTCACCCCGAGCAACGGATTGGACACCCTCTATAATTACCAGGGCTGGACCTTCTCCCGGGGCGGAAACGTTTCGGCCGCGTTTCCCGCGGGCGGAACCCTGGTCGTCGGGCCGTCGGCCAACATCGCGGACGCGCCCATCAACTATGGGCTCAATGTGCCGTCCAACCTGTATGCCAACGCCATCCGCGGATCGAACTTCCGTGTGCCGCCGCGGCAGTTTTCACTCTACCCGGACGCTCCAACCTTCGGGGTCACGAACAGCAATTACACGCTCTCTCTGACGCAGCGGTTTTGGGACCGTTTCTTCGTCGAGGCAGCCGGCAATGTCGGAAAGGAAGACACCTACTCCGACATCGGCATCAGCCGGCAGATGTCCCGGATCTACATCGACGCGAATTCGGTTTTGCCCAGCGGTCGGCCGAATCCGAACTTCAAGGAGCCGTTCACCGAGGCGAACAGCTGGCCTTATTTTCAAATGCGCACGCGCCGCAATGTGCGGGGATCCGCCGGCTACCGGCTGGAAGGCACCCGCTGGGGCGACTTCGGTTTCAATGTGCTCGCCGGGCTCTCGGCGGAGAAATTCGACCGCAATGCCTACCACTATGTGCTGAAAGCCAACGCCGACTCCCGGCTGTGGCCGACCGAATTGCCGATCAATTATCGCTACTACCTCTTCACGGACCAGGAGCGGCCCTTCGCCAAGCCGGACAGTTGGAACTATGTAAACCCGATCACCAATTCCACCAGCCGTGTCGCGGCGGGCAACGTGCGGGATTATCAGAACACGGCGTTCAATCAGCGCAACGAGAACGAATATCGCTATGTCCAGACGGCTGTGAACGCGAAACTGCTGAAAGGGAAACTTCACCTGCTGGCGGCGGCGCGCCGCGACCAGTTCGAGACGCATCAGGAGTCGATCGTCCTCCAGTTCGACAATCCGGCCAATTGGGATGGTGAAACACGATACCTGAAACCGGCCGCCCCGGCCGATTGGTCCGCCCTCACTTATCAAACGCGCACGGCCAACGGGACGCCGTTTGGTGGCGCGCTGCCCGCCGACACGCGGCCCCGCATCGGCAGCGGCCTCAGCAGTGGCCAGCGCGACCCCCTGTATGCGAGCGACCGGTTTCGCGACGACTATTCGCCGCCGGATCAGAAGGGAACGGTCAATACCGTGAGCCTCGGCAGCGTCTACCATGCCCATCCGCGGCTGAGCGCGTTCGTCAACTATGCGCAGTCGTTCACGCCGCCCAGTGTGGCGCTCCGGATCGACGGTTCCCTTTTCGTGCCCACGGCCTCCCGGGGCTGGGACTACGGTCTCCGCTTCGCGTCCACCAACGGCGAAATTGTCGCCAATCTCATCCGCTACACCGGCCGGCAGGACAATCGTTCTATCGCCAGCACGCCATTCTCCCAGGCCTTCGTGCAGATCATTCAGGCCAACGCCTTGAACGACCTGACGCCGGGTGGATTGAACTCCCGGGGCCTGCAGCTCGTTCCCACCGGCTACGTCGACACCGCCGCGGTGAAAACCGAGGGCTGGGAGTTGGAGATCACCGCCAATCTGAATCGAAACTGGCGCCTGATGCTCAACGGCGCGCTCCCTCGGGCATTCCAGGAAAACCCCAACAAGGAGACGATCGCCTACTACGCCAAGAATGAGGCAGTCCTGAAGCAAATCGTCACCGATGCCGGCGGCACGATCAACGCCAACAATGTCGCGACCTTTAACGCCGTCATCCCACCGGGCCAGTCCGCGTCGGAGGGCCCCAATGCGGTGGCGGCGTGGAACACCGTGCAACAGGGATTCGCCTCCCTCGCTTCAGGCCAGAAGTTGAACCGCGTCACGGAAAGCAGCGTGAATCTTTTTACCGACTACAGTTTCCGAGACGGATTGCTGCGGGGCTTCCGGCTGGGCGGCGGGGTGAACTACCGCGGGCGTGAGGTGATCGGTTCACGCGGGGCGGAGACCATCCGCAATCCGGCGAATCCGACGGCGGCCATCGACGATCCCGCCGTCTCGGGCTATGACATGGTCTATCGCAAGCCCTACGTGTCGGGGACGCTGGCGTTCAACTACTCCCGAAAGCTGAGCCGGAAATACACGTTGAGCCTCGACTTCAAAATCGACAACCTCTTCGACTACAGCCAGCCGCTTTACTACAACACGGTGCTGCGTCCGCCTGGCGGGGAACTGACCAATCCGGCGCGGGTCGCGACACCCTTCCAGTTTGCGTGGCTGACACCGCGCAACTACACGCTCTCGGCCGCGCTGAAGTTCTGATTGCCTCCCGGAAAAGACGTCGCGTTCACCATGGCCAAACCCGCAAACGTGCAAACTCCGTCCGCCGCCCCGGTTCCCGCCCGCGGGCGCGGCCGGCGTCCCCTGCGTCCGGCGCACCGCCGCCCGGCGCTCTTGAGCCGCACGCTACTCTGCCTTGGAATCTGGACCGCCGGGCTCGCCGCCTCGGCCGGCGCCGCCGACCTGCGCAATATCCGGCACGGCGCACCGATCCCGCTGCCCGGTCTCAAGTATGCCGATCAGCCCTACACCGTCGCGCTAGAGGACGGCCGTTGGCTCTGCGTGATGTCCGTCGGCACGCTGGGTGAAAACACCGCGGGCACAAAGAATTATTCCGTAGCCTTCACGTCATCCGATCAGGGCCGGACGTGGTCGGACTTCGTGCCGTGCAACATCCCGTATGCCGTTCCGCTCCGGACTGATTTCGGCCGGGTCTATACCATCACTCCGCGCTATTTTTCATTTTCCGAAGATCAGGGACGGAGTTGGTCGGAGAGAATCGCAATTCCGGCCTGTTCCCCGCAGAGCTGCTGGAATGTCGGTTTGCCGCTCGTCCACCGCGGCGTGGTTTATGTCCCGTGGGCGGAATGGAACGACGGCTCGCGCACCGTGGTGCGCTTCTATCGGAGCGACAATGTTCTCACCGAACGCGACGCTCAAAAGGTCCACTGGGAGATGTTTGGCGAACTCAAGGGACCCGATTGGCACCGGGACCGGCAGATTTCCGAGGAGCCGCACCTCGTGGCTCTGGGCGACGGAACGTTTTACTGCGTGTTCCGCACCGACCAGGGTTACATTTGCCAGACGACAAGTTCCGATCAGGGCGCAACGTGGTCCACGCCCCGCCGGCTGACGTATGAGCCGGGCGGGCATCACGTCCTCAAGAATCCGCGGGCCTGCCCTAGCCTCTGGAAGTGCGCCAACGGAAAGTATCTGCTGTGGTTTCACAACAACGGAACGCGACACTGGTATGAACGCAATCCCGGTTGGATTTCCGGCGGCGTTGAACGCGGTGGTGAAATTGTCTGGTCCCAGCCGGAGATCGTCCTGTATGCGGACGAGATCGCCGAGATTTCCGGTCGCATCAGCTATCCGGGACTGCTCGAGGCGAACGGACGCTATTTTTTTTCCGAAACCTCCAAGGTTCGCGCCGGTGTCCACGAAATCAACCCGGACCTCCTCCAACAGGTTTGGTCGCAGCACGAGCGCCGCACGGTCACCCGCAAAGGCCTCAAGGCCGAACTCGGACCCGGTGAACTTTCCCGCGACCGGCCCGACCTCAAATTCCCCGCGATTCCTGACATGATCCGCAACCAGGGAGGATTCACCATCGACTTGTGGCTGGAGTGGGCCGACCTCTCGCCGGGGCAGGTCCTGCTCGATAATCGCGATGCTCGTGGGAGCGGTATTGTGCTCCGCACCAACCTCGACGGCGCCCTTGAACTCACTTTGGGCGACTCGAAAGTCACCAACGCGTGGACCGTCGACCGCAACGTCCTGCAACCGGGCCGGCGCCACCACATCGTGGCCATCGCCGACGGCGGGCCCAAAGTCATCCTGTTTGTGGTTGATGGTGTCCTGTGCGACGGCGGGGCCGAACGCGAATTCGGCTGGGGTCGCTTCAGTCCGTTTTTGCAGAGCCCCAACAGTGATCAACCACTCCGTCTGGCTCCGAACTTCCGCGGCCGCCTTACCGGCGTCCGTCTCTACAATCGGGCCGTGACCGTCTCCGAGGCCATCGGCAATTTTCGCGCCGGTCTGGCACCGTCGTCACCATGAAGAACCGAATCCCTCCGATGCCCGCGTCCGAAGCGGCGCGCCCGCAAACGAGCGCCGCCCGGCCATCCTTCGTATCGTGGGCGGCAAAACGGCTGGCGGCTGGACTCGTGGCCACTGCATTGACCTCGGTGTTGGCAGCGGCAGCGCCGAATTTCGTGTCGGACGTCCGTCCGATCTTTGAGAAGCATTGTGTTGAGTGCCACGGACCGAAAAAACAGAAGAGCGGCTACCGGCTCGATGTGAAGTCCATCGCGCTCACCGGCGGCGAGGGGAGTGCCCCCAACATCTTAGCGGGCAAAGGGGCCACGAGTCCGCTGGTGAAGTATCTCAAGGGCGAGGTCGAGGACATGAGGATGCCGCCCAAGGGGGATCCGCTCAGTTCGGCCGAGATCGCGATGATCACAGCTTGGATCGACGCCGGCGCCGTCTGGCCCGACTCCGCCAGCGCCGCGGTCGCCGATCCCCTCGACTGGTGGTCGCTGAAGCCGATCGCCGCCGTGACGCCGCCGGCCTCCGCCGCAAATCCGATCGATGCCTTCATCCGCGCCAAACTTGCCACCAACGGTTTCACGCCGTCTCCCTCGGCCGACGCCCGCACGCTGATCCGTCGGCTCTATTTCGATCTCACCGGCCTGCCCCCCACGCCGGAGGAGATCGAGGCCTTCGCGGCGGACCGCAAGCCCGACGCCTACGCGCGACTGGTGGAAAAACTGCTCGCGTCGCCGCGCTATGGTGAGCGTTGGGCGCGGCACTGGCTCGACGTCGTCCACTACGGCGACACGCACGGCTACGACAAAGACAAGCTCCGCCCGAACGCCTGGCCCTACCGCGACTACGTCGTGCGCGCCTTCAACTCCGACAAACCCTACGCGCGGTTCGTGCAAGAGCAGATCGCGGGTGATGTGCTGTTCCCCGACACCGCCGACGGCATCGAGGCGCTGGGCTTCATCTCCGCGGGCCCGTGGGATTTCATCGGCCATGCGGAAGTGCCGGAGTCCAAGACCGACGGAAAGATCGCCCGTCACCTCGATCGCGACGATATGGTCGCGAACACCATCGGCACGTTCTCCAGCCTCACCGTTCACTGCGCCCAGTGCCACAACCACAAATTTGATCCCATCCCGGCGGAAGACTACTACAGTCTCCAGGCCGTGTTCGCCGCGCTCGATCGCACCGATCGCGAATACTACCGCGACGACGCCCGCCACGCCCGCTTCCAAGCCCTTCGTCGCGAACAGCGCGAGACGGCCGCCGCACTCTCGGCCCTAGAGGCCCCGCTCCGCGCGCAAGCTGGCGAAGCCTACGCTGAAATCACCCGCCGTCTCGAGCTGCCCGCCCAAACCGATTCGGCTAATCCCAGTAAGGCGAGTCCCAGCCGCGGTTACCACAGTGCGCTGTCGCCGACTCCCGACGTGACGAAATGGGTGCAGGTCGACCTCGGCGAGTCCATCGAGATCAACCGCGCCACACTCGTGCCCGCGCACGACGATTTCAATGACATCGGCGCCGGCTTCGGGTTTCCCGTGCGTTTCAAGGTTGAGGCGAGCGACGACCCGGAGTTCCAGACTGGCGTGAAGCTCCTCTGGCAACGCTACGACCAGACGTTCATGGCCGATTTCCCCAACCCCGGCCGCGACGCTTTCACGACCGGCGGCGGCACGGGCGACGGCATCATTGGTCGCTACGTGCGCGTCACGGTGACCAAGCTCGCACCGCGGAAAGACGACTACATGTTTGCCCTCGCCGAGCTGCGCGTCACCGACCGCGCCGGAAAAAACGTCGCGCTCGGCCGCCCCGTGACCGCCCTCGATTCGATCGAGTCGGGCCCGCGGTGGAGCAAAGCCAACCTCACCGATGGCGTGGCCCCGGCGGTGCTTTCCGCCGAGGAAAAGCGAGAGCTCGAGCGCGCACGCGATTCCCTGCTCCTCGCTTCGGCGGACGCCGCGACGAAGGCCCGCCGCGCGCACCTCCTCACCAAGTCCGCCCGCATCACAGGCGATCTGAAGGCCCTGCCGAAACCCGATCTCGTCTACGCGGGCGGCGTCCACACGGGCAGCAGCAATTTCAAGGGCACGGGCGCCGAGGGCGGCCGACCGCGCCCGATAAATGTGCTGGCTCGCGGCCAAGTCACCACGCCTGGGAAACCCGTTGGCCCCGGCACCTTGTCCGCCCTGACATTTGCCCCCGCGCGTTTCGAACTGCCGCCTGTAGCCAGCGAAGGCGAACGCCGTGCCGCCCTCGCGCACTGGCTCACCGATCCGAAAAATCCGCTCACGTGGCGCAGCATCGTGAATCGTGTCTGGCAGTATCACTTCGGCCGCGGCCTCGTCGACACACCGAATGATTTCGGCCGTAACGGTAGCCGGCCCAGCCATCCGGAACTGCTCGACTGGCTCGCCGCGGATTTCCGCGATAGCGGCGGCTCGCTGAAATCTCTGCACCGCCGCATTGTCACGAGCGATACCTACCGGCAGGCCGCCACCGCCAATTCTGCGGCGGAAAAAATCGATTCCGGCAACACGCTCCTCTGGCGGCAAAACCGCCGCAAGCTCGAGGCCGAGGCGTTGCGCGATGCCGTGCTCGCCGTCAGCGGCAAACTCGATCTCACGACGGGCGGGCCCGGTTGGCAGGACTTTGTGATCGAGCGGCCCGAGCACTCGCCACACTTTAGATACGAGCTCGCGAATCCCGAGGATCCGAAGACGTGGCGCCGCTCGATCTACCGCTTCGTCGTGCGCTCTCAGACGCAGCCGTGGATGACCTCGATGGACTGCGCCGATCCCTCGATGCGCGTCGACAAGCGCAACGAAAGCCTCTCACCGCTGCAGGCGCTCGCGATGCTCAACAACGGCTTCATCGTCTCGCAGGCGCAGCATCTCGCCGCGCGCGTGCAAGCCGAGCGTCCGGCTGATCTGCCCGCCCAGATCGCGCGGGCCCACGCTCTCGCGCTTGGCCGTGCGCCGGAGCCGGCCACCCTCGCCCAACTCGTCGCGTTCGCGGAAGCCGAGGGCTTGCCCGCGCTCAGCCGACTGATCCTCAACCTGAACGAATTCACATTCGTCGACTGACAATGGCTCACGACTCTCCCTTCCATCGCCCCGCGGCGGCGCGTCCGATCTCTCGCCGCGATTTCCTCTGGCAGTCCGGCGGCGGGCTCGGCGGCCTCGCCCTCGCCGCTATGCTCGGCCAAGATCGCGCCCTCGCTGCCGACATGGCCGCGCCGGCTTCTCGCTCCCTGCATCATCCGGCGAAGGCGAAACGCGTCGTGCAGTTCTTCATGGCCGGCGCGGCCAGCCACCTCGATCTCTTCGACTACAAGCCCGAGCTGATCAAACGCCATGGGCAGCTGAGCGATTTCGGCGAGCCGGTGGAGGCGTTTCAAAACGGCCTCGGCCCGTGGCTGCGGCCGATCTGGGATTTCCAACCCTACGGCCAGTCGGGGAAGATGCTCAGCGAAGTCGTGGCCCCGCTCGGCGCCTTCGTCGACGATCTCGCGTTCGTTCACAACATGGTCGGCAAATCCGGCGTGCACAGCGCCGCGACGCTGCTGCAGTCCACGGGATTTCAGCTGCCCGGGTTTCCCGGCGCCGGCTGCTGGGTCAGCTACGGCCTCGGCTCGTTGAACGAGAATCTCCCGACGTTTGTCGTGCTGCCCGATCACCGCGGGTTCGCGTCCAACGGCGTGAAAAATTGGGACGCCGCGTTTCTGCCCTCGCAGCACAGCGGCACGATCATTTTTCCGGGGAGCGAGGCGCCAGTGGCCGACTTGTTTCCACATGCCTCGGGCAAGTTCATCACGCCCAGCGGTGAGGCCGCGGCGCACCGGCTGATGGCCGACCTGAACCGGCAGCACTCGGCTGCGCGCGAAGGCGACCAGCGCCTCGACGCGCGCATCCGCAGCTACGAGCTCGCCGCGCGCATGCAGCTCGCCGCCCCCGAGGCGCTGAACCTCAAGGCCGAGCCCGCGCACGTCCTGAAACTCTACGGACTCGACGGCGGGCCGCAGACCTGGCCGAAGGAAATCAACGCCGACGAGGAAGCCTTCCACTTCTCGCAAAAGTGCCTCGCCGCCCGTCGCCTGCTCGAGCGCGGCGTGCGTTTTGTCCAAATCTGGAGCGGCAACGACAACAGCTTCCCGCGCCGCAACTGGGACTCGCATGAGAACGTGGAGCGCGACCACGGCCCGCTCGCCCTCGGCATGGCGCGCGGCGCCGCCGCCTTCATCAAGGATCTCAAGCAACGCGGCCTGCTCGAGGACACGCTGATTCTCTGGACGACCGAGTTTGGCCGCATGCCGTCCTCGCAAGGCGGCAAGGGCCGCGACCACAATCCGTTCGTCTTCACCAATTGGCTCTGCGGCGGCGGTATCAAGGGCGGAACGACGCACGGCGAAAGCGACCTCTGGGGTTACAAGCCGCTCGACCGCACGAACCCGACCACGGTCTACGATATCCACGCCACGATTCTCCACCAACTCGGCCTCGACCACACGCGGCTCACCTTTCGCCACAACGGCATCGACCGCCGCCTCACCGATGTGCACGGGCATGTCATCAAGAACATCCTCACGTAAGGCCTCGCCCGGATCGCCGCGGACGGAGGACCGGTTCGCTGGTGCGATTCTCACTGGCATCGTTCGGCTCGTGCCGGCCGTTTTCTCCGTGAGCCTCGCCGCCTCCGCACCGGTGGACTTCGTGCGTGATGTGCGGCCGATTTTTGAAAAACACTGTTACGAGTGCCACGGCGGACAGAAACAGAAGTCGGGCCTGCGGTTTGACGTCAAAGCAGCGGCCCTGAAGGGCGGCGACAGCGGGGAGCCATGCATCGTGCCCGGAGATGCGGCGAAGAGTTCCCTGATCCGGCTGGTCGCGAGCGTGGATGAGGAAGACCGGATGCCTTCGAAAGGACAGCCCCTTTCGCCGAAGGAAATCGCGACCCTGACAACGTGGATCAACGGAGGCGCCGTCTGGCCGGACGGTGCCGATACGGCGACGTTGATCGCCAAGACTGATTGGTGGAGCTTGAAACCGCTGCACCTGCCCCGAGTGGGCGCGTTGAAGCCCGCACAGAGGATCGATGAACTTGTCGCCGCGAAACGATCAGAGAAGGGTCTCGCGGCCTCGCCGCGCGCGGACCGTCGCACGTTGATCCGGCGGCTCTTCCTAGTCGTCCACGGTTTGCCGCCGATGCTGCCGGACGTGGAGGCGTTCGTGGCGGACAAGGATCCGCGCTCCTACGAAAAGCTCGTGGACCGTGTGCTCGCGTCGCCGCGCTACGGCGAAAAGATGGCGCAGCATTGGCTGGACGTGATCGGCTGGGGGGAAACGCATGGTTTCGAAATCAACACGCCCCGAAACTCGGCGTGGCCGTTTCGGGATTATGTGATCGAGGCTTTCAACTCCGACCGGCCCTATGGGCGGTTCATCCTGGAGCAACTCGCCGGCGACGGCGTGGCAGAAGACCGGGCCACCGGTTTCCTGATGGCGAAACCCGCGCTCCTGCCCGGTCAGATCGGCAAGGATCAGGAGTCGAAGGATCGCGCGCGACAGGATGAACTCAACGACATGGTGACGACGACCGGTGCCGCTTTCCTGGGTATGACGCTGCAGTGTGCCCGCTGCCATGATCACAAATTTGATCCCGTCAGGCAGGCTGACTACTACGGGATGCAGGCGGTCTTCGCGGGAGTGCGCAATGGCGAGCGGCCGCTGCACTCTGACAATCGGCTGTCCGATCCGCAGGCGTATCAGCAATGGTCGGAGGAGCAGGTCGCGGCGACCCACGCGGTCATTCGGCATGAGCCGGTCGCCGGCAGCGGCGGTTTGCGCTCGGAAGTAAACGGCGTTCGCAACATCGATCGCTTCGCTCCCGTGCGGACTCAGAAGGTTCGTTTTTCCGTGAAGGAAGTCTTCAAGGCGCCCGCAACCGACACGCGGGCCTTCCTCGACGAGATCGAGGTTTATTCCGCAGCGGGTCGGAATGTGGCGCGCGAAACTGTCGGCGTGCGTTTGACGGCCAGCCCGGCGGCGCGGGCCCAGAATCTCACCGACGGCCGCTACGGCGCGCGACAGGGCTGGTCCACCAACGGCAAAACAGGTTGGGTCGAAATCGACTTCGGTTCACCCCAGGAGATCGAGGCGGTGGTGTGGAGCCGGGACCGCAGCGGCCGGCTGAAGAATCAGGTTTCGATCGACTATCAGGTCGAGGTCGAGGGCGCCGACCGCACCTGGCGTGTCGTCGCCGGATCGGAAACGCGGGCGACCGCAACCTCGGCCGGTGAAAAATCTCCCGCTGAAGGAAGCGATGACACCGGAGCGCGGGCGGCGACGGAGCGTCTTCACCGCAACGACGCGAAACTGGCCGCGATGTTGGACGCCGAGATGGTCTATGCGGGAAAATTCGAGAAGCCCGGAGCGATCCGTCGCCTAGCCCGGGGTGACGTCAATCTGCCGAAGGAGGAGGTGCCGCCGGGCGCCCCGCGCGAAATCGGACCACCCCTGGTCCTGCCGGCCGCGAGTTCCGACCCCGAACGACGTGCGGCCCTGGCGCGGTGGATCGCGCAGCCGGAAAATCCGCTCACCGGCCGGGTCATGGTGAACCGTCTGTGGCAGTGGGTCTTCGGCGCAGGCCTCGTCGCGACGCCAAGCGACTTTGGGCATCAGGGGGCGCAGCCGACGCATCCGGAGCTCCTCGACTGGCTCGCGCAGGAATTCTCCGGCCATGGCGGGAGCGTGAAACACGTGATGAGATTGCTCTTGCTCTCCGCTACGTTTCAGCAGAGTAGCCATCCGAACGCCGACGGCATGGCGTTGGACGCGGGCAACCGCCTGCTCTGGCGGTTTGCCCCGCGCCGAGTGGATGCCGAGGACGTGCGCGATGCGATGCTGCTGCTCGCCGGCACCCTGGACCTGCGCATGGGTGGTCCAGGATTCAGTGTCTTCGAGCCGAACGACAGCTACGTGCGCATCTACAAACCGAAGGAAAGCTACGGCGCGGACGAGTGGCGCCGAATGATTTACATGACGCGAATCCGCGTAGCGAAAGACTCCACGTTCGGGGCGTTCGACTGCCCCGATTTCACCCAGGATCAAGCCGCACGCACCCGCTCGACCACCGCCCTTCAGGCGCTAAATCTTTTCAACAGCCCGTTCGTCATGGAGCAGGCCGGGCACCTGGCGGCCCGCTTGCAGCGCGAGGCGCCCGGCCCCGTTGGCACCCAGGTGCAGCATCTCTTCCGCCTGGCCCTGCACCGCCCTCCTTCGCCGCAGGAGGCGGCGCTTTGCACGAAGCTCGCCCTCGACCACGGGCTGCCGGCGGTGTGTCGCATGATTTTCAACACCAACGAACTCCTGTTCGTGCCATGAACTCCCTCACCCCTCCCGCATGAAGCCGCCCGTTCTTTCCGCCACCGGCCGGGCGCTGTTGGATCGCCGGACCTTCCTCCAGCAGTTCGGCCACGGGGCGGCCGGGATCGCGCTCGCCGTGTTGCTGAGCCGTGACCGCGCGTTGGGCGCGTCAGCGGTGCGTCCCGTGATTGATCCAGGCCGGCCGCTCGCCCCGCGGGCACCGCATTTTGCGGCCAAGGCCAAACGGCTCCTGATGATTCAGTGCTCGGGTGGAGTGAGCCATCTGGACTCTTTCGATTGGAAACCGGAACTGCTGCGCATGGACGGAAAACCGATGCCTGGTGCCAAGGAAAACTTCATCACCTTTCAGGGTGAGAACGGCAACCTCGTGCGCCCGCTCTACGAATTCAAGCCCCGCGGCCGGAGCGGCAAAATGCTCTCCGATCTTTTCCCTCGGATTGCAGAGATGGCGGATGACCTGTGCTTCATTCATTCCATGACCGCCAAGTCGAACACGCACGGTCCCGCCGACTGCCAGATGAACACCGGCTTCATTTTCGACGGCTACCCCAGCGTCGGCGCGTGGGCGAGTTACGCGCTGGGGTCGGAGGCCGACGACCTGCCCGCGTTTGTGGCCATCCCCGACACCCGCGGCGTGCCGGTGGGCGGACCGAACGACTGGGGCAACGGCTTCCTTCCGGCGGTGTTCCAGGGCACCGCCTTCAACGCGAGCCAGCCGATCTACAATCTCACGCCTCCCCGGGGTTCGTCCGCCAGGACGGAACGCGCCGTCGGTGATGCGCTGCGTTTTCTCAATGACCGCCACCTGGAGCAATACTCCGGCGACCAAAACCTGGCCGCGCGCATCTCCAGCTATGAACTCGCGGCCCGGATGCAACTGTCGGTCCCCGAGGTGAGCGACCTCGCCAAGGAAACCGCGGCGACTCGCGCGCGCTACGGCGTAGACGACCCCAATCCGATCAAGAGCGGATTCGCCCGAAATTGCCTCCTTGCGCGGCGCTTGCTTGAGCGTGGCGTGCGCTGCATCCAACTGTATCACGGCGCCCAACAGATGGGCGATCTCGGGGCAGTGAACTGGGACGGGCACCGCGCCCTCAAGGCGCAGTATGACATCCACGGCGCCGTGTTTGATCAGCCGGCGGCGGCGCTGGTCGGGGATCTGCGAGAACGCGGCCTGCTCGAAGACACGCTCGTCGTGTGGACCACCGAATTTGGGCGGATGCCGACGTTTCAAAAGGGCGCCAGTGGCCGCGATCACAATCCCGACGGTTTCACCGTTTGGATGACGGGCGCCGGTGTGAAGCGGGGGTTCAGTTTTGGCGCCACCGACGATCTGGGCTACAAGGCCGTGCAGAACGTCACGACGATCTACGACCTTCATGCTACCATGCTTCACCTGCTCGGTCTCGATCACGAACGCCTCACCTACTACCACAACGGCATCGAACGCCGCCTCACCGATGTGCACGGCCACGTGATCAAGGAGATATTGTCTTAACGAGCGTCCGCCTGTGGAACAGGGACGGGACCTGAATACACTCCCCGGCGCGGCGGACGGAGCCCGGGCGGGCGGCGAACGCGTGACGAAAAATCTGAGAAACATCGCCTCAAAACCCCAGTGACAGGATTCTGCCATGGGCTACTATCGGGAATGTTCCGTCGCTACCCTCCGCAAAAAAAACGCGGACCTAATCCATTCCCGCAGCCCATGACTGCACACCCCACGTTCCCGCTTCTCGCCCATCGTCTAGCCTGCCGCTGCCTCGCTCTCGCGGGCCTCAGTTTCCCCTGGAGAAAATTCAGCGCGCGCCTGCTCGTGAATCACACCGGCGAACACCTGGTTGGCTATTCCACGGATCGCTCGCGCCTTCGTTAAAAGGTGGCGCGCACGGCGTGGAACATGAACCTGAGCTATCGGTATTCACCGAAGCTCGAGTTCTATTGCGACGTCCAGAACATGTTCAACGCCCGTCAGGAGTGGTTTTACTTCGAGCGCAGCCGACTGCAGGCGGACTTCGACAACGGTGCCTTCGTAAACTTCGGCATCAGTGGCCGCTTTTGATGTCCATGGTCATGTGCTCAAGTGCCTCCTCGCCTGACCCAGTCATGAAACGGCTCGCGATCCTCGTTCTCGCATCATCATCCGCGCTCGCCGCAGATCATCCGATTGCATGAAAAGTGCTTGATTGCCGCGGAATTCAAGCACCCATCGCCGGAAGCGCGAACCGTCTTGTGCATTCCAGTAAATTAAAGTTCAGCGACCTCGCACCGGGGTGCCTGCGACCCAACGTCCGCGGACTGCCATAATTTTTTCGTGCTTTGGAATACCGAGTTCGTTCGCGTGCAATTGGTCGATGAGCAAGTCACTGGCGGCGTCGCCGAGCAAACGGGGTTTGCCTACAGCCACTATCTGCAGGCCGCGTTCAAGAGTAAATATGGCCGGACGCCGGGCGAGTTTCGGATTAAGAGGCGCACTGAGTAGCGGACGCCGCTCTCGATTTTCGAGAAGCAATATCCTCCAGTCGAATCGCCACCGGAGGCGCGCCGCACACGGGGTCTGGCTAAAGAGCGCGTGACGAAAAATCTGAGGAACCACGCCGCGTAACCGCAGTGACGGGAATTTTGGAAGTGATACTATCCGGGCGTTTCGCATCGCTCCCTCAAACCCGGACTCTTCTCAAAACCCATGACCGCAAACCCCGCTACCTTCCCTCGCATCAAGCAACTCACGCGACTCTGTCTCGCTCTCGCCGGCCTTGCTGGCAGTTTCACATCCGGATTCGCCCAGAGCGCAAGCCCGACATCCAGCCGGGCCGCCGCAACTCCGAACGCGGATGAGGCGATCAAACTGGAGGTCTTCAAGGTCCAGGAGACGAAAGGCCAGAGCTATGGGGCGTCCAATCTTGCGTCCGCCACGCGCATGAACACGCCGATCGAGAATGTCCCCCAGACGATCATGGTGATGAATGCCAATCTGCTGGCGGACATTGGCTCGCATTCCCTTGATCAGGCTCTGCGATATACCTCGGGGGCGACGCCGCGGCAGAATAGCCCAGACGGCGCAATCGTGCGGGGGCTCGCCTCTTCCTTTAGCCACTACGAAGACGGATACTTTGCTCCTTCAATTGCGTCCGACCTGGGCAATATCGACCGCATTGAACTCATCAAGGGGCCCTCCGCTTCAATCGCAGGCGCGTCGGAGTCGACCGGTTTCCTCAACTTCATTACCAAGAAGCCGCTCTTCACGGATCAGCGTTCCGCGGATGTCACCGTCGGTTCCTGGAATTTCCTGCGCGGCGTGGTCGACTTTACCGGCGCGGTGCCCGGCTACGCCAACATGGCTTACCGGATTGTCGGCTCTTACCTGAACTCCGACAGCTTCCGTGACAACGAGCGCACCAAGAAAACCGCGGTCTATCCCTCCTTCACGTGGCGCCTGACCAAGGACTCTGAACTGCTCGCGCAGATTGCCAGCGTGTCCAACTTCACGCCCGGCGGATTTGGTTCCGCGTATTTGGCACCCACGTTCGGCGCGGGCGCGACGCCGATCATCGTGCCTGCCAATGCCAAGATTCAGCTCAACCGCTGGATGCCGATCAACGTCAACTCCAGCGGTGCGGCCGGCATGGGGCGTTCGACGGATCTCCAGTCCCTCTCCCTCGTCTTCACGCATCGCCTCAACGACATCTTCTCGTTCCGGCAATCGGGCAAGCTCTACACGATCACGACCGATCTCTATCGGAACGCACTGGCGGATAACTTCACCTACGACGCCGATGGCTATCTCATGGGAACCTATGCCGTGAATCGCAGCCGAGCCTCCACGCAGGCCTATCGTTTTCAAGGGGACGTGGCGATGAGCCTGAAATCAGCCGGCGACAAGTTTACGATGCGGACCCTGGTGGGCTACGAAGTGGCTCGGAGCAAAAGCGACAGCCTAAATTTTGCGTCGGCCAATGGCGTCCTGCCCTTCAGTTTCCTCGCTCCCGTGTATGACTCCGGCCTGCCCACGAGCCTGCTCAACACCGGAAATAGTAATTCTAAAGGCGGGTCTTTCGCGACGTTTGCCAACACGCAGGTCGGCTTGTTCAACGACTACGCGATTGTGACCGGTGGGGTGAGGCGCGATCAAAACAAGGCCGGGTGGACGAAGAACAACCTGAACAACACCCGCGCCAACACGCCCACGACTCCCGTCATTACCAGCCCGCTGGTCGGCCTTACCCTTAAGCCGGCCGCTTGGATCGCGCTGTTTGCCGTTTACAGCGACGCCGGGGCCGCCGCAGCCACGGTTTCCACTTATGGGGGACTGCCCGTGACCGACCCGCGCCAGATCCTCGTCAGTGTCACGCCTGATACCACGAACAAGGAATTCGGCGCCAAGTTTACCTTTTTCAAGGGCCGTTTCTCCCTCGGAGTCTCTCACTTCGACACTCTGCAAAGCGGCATTACCCGCAATCAAACCGATCCCTCCTACCCCGGCGGGAGCAGGAATTTTATCGACAGCGGCAATCGCTCCCGTGGCGTGGACGTCAGCTGGGCGGGTGATTTGACGGCCAATCTTTCGGTCTTCGGCGGCTTCGTCTTCGACGAGACGAGCGCGCCGGGCACCAAACCAAACGGCAGCCAACTCGAGCTGCGCGGCACCCCGCGAAACAAGATCCAGATGTTCTCACGGTATCAGTTTAAGAAAACGAAGGACGGCGGATTTGCGGTCAAGGCCGGTGTGGTCTCGCAGACATCCGTCTATGGCCGGGCATCCAATACCTACTCACTTCCCGGGGCGACGCGCTACGACATCGGGTTAGACTACAGGAACGACAGTTGGTCATTCGGAGTCGGGCTGGTGAATCTGACGAACGTCATCTTCCCCACGTTCGCGGTCGGGCAAGGCAGCAACACGATCGACGATCCCCGTAATTTCTATTTCTCCGTCGGACGGAAGTTCTAGTTCCACAGAGTAAATGGGTTTTGCCTACGGCCATTACCTTCAGGCCGCGTTCAAGCCGACGCGCCCATCCGGCATGAAGGTGATTGCGAGGAGCGCGAGCCACACTGCCGGGCGACGACGCTCGGTCGCCACCACCAGCGGTGGTAGACGGCCGTCGGGCCCGGCGCGCCAACAGCAAGGGATTGGAGAAGTTGGCGGCGTGGAATCATGCGAGGGTAAGATGCGCGTGCAGCGGCCATCCTTCAGACATCCGCTCGCGGCGTAACTCCAAATTTGCGCGGTTCGTCGGGATAGAATCGTGCATGCCGGACGATGCGATCAAAACGAAACCTTGGCCGAGAGGTTGTAGCTGCGAGGCACTTGATACCAAAAGGAGCGACCGACGGACACGCGCGCCGGATTCGTGACATCGCCACCGGGCGGACGAGGCAGTGTGTTGATGTAGTGCGGGTCGTCCTCGTTGAGGAGATTGTCGATGCGCAGGGTGAGGACGACGGGACGACTCTTGGCGATGCGCAGGGTGTAACCCAGTGTGGCGGTCGCCGTGGTGTAGCCGGCAGCGTAGATGGGCGTGTAGGCGTCGACCGCCGGGTTGTCGATGGCTTGGGCCGGGTTGGCGGGATTCACAATCGTGTCGGCGCCGCGGTTGCCGATTACGATCGGGCCGCGGTAGCGCGCGCCGCCGCCGATCCGCAGACCCTTGAGCCGGCCTTCGCCGATGGTGTAGTCTGCGTAGAGGTTGCCTGAACGCGTGTCCTGCACGATTTGCGAACCCGGCGCGATGTTGCGTCGTGCAGTCACCATCGAATTCCAGTTGGTCACGGCGGCATTTACGTCGGGCGAGCGCTGGTCGATCGAAATCGCGGTGTTGATCGTCGCAACGTTGCTGGCGTCGACGTTGCCGCCGGCGTCGAGCACGATTTGGCGGAGGACGGGTAGATTTTTGTCGATGTAGGCGGCGGTGAGATTGGCGGCGTTGGTCGCGTTGACGCGGGCGATGGCGTAGTTGGCGGAAAGGCGCAGCGACTTCGTGAGGTTCGCGACGATTTCCAGTTCGTAGCCGTTGGCCTTCACATCGCGCTGGTCTTGGATGAACGCGGGTGGCACCTGGGCGACATCGCGCTGGTTGACGCCGCCGCCGGAGAAATCGCCGACGGCGTTGGCACTGATGATGCCATTGAAGACCGAGCCGGCAATCGGGCCGGTGAACGGCTGGTTGATCTGTTGTGAAAAATAACGATTCAGGCTCACGCGGACGCGCTGATCGAACAGGTTCAGCCGGACGCCGGTATCAATGCCCTCGGACACGGTCGCATGCAAAAGATCGTTGTTAATCGTGGTATTGGCCGGAGGGATCGTGAACGTTTCGGCGTAGTTGGCGTAGATGCTCACCGACGGCCGGACGTGATAGACGGTGCCCGCCGAGTAGGTGACCTGGCGGTCTTTGAGCGTTGGGAAATTGAAGTCGTCCTGAAAGCGGTCGTTCGCGTAGAACGGCTGGCGCAGGCCGTTGGCATCGCGCGGTCGGGTGGCCGCGGGAATCGCCGGGCCGATGGGCCGCCCCTGCGCATCCTTCGGGACGTAGGCGAGGGTCGCGTAATCCGCAGGGGCCGCGGGCCGGTACATGATCGCCTGGCCATCCCAGTTCGCGGGGTAGTCGCCGTAAGCGGAATTGTAGGCGACCGTGTTGGCGTAGTCGTCGAAGCGCACAGCGGTGAGGACATTCAGTCGCTTGAAGAATTTCGCGTTCATCGCGGCCAAGGCGTATTGGTAGCTCTGGTCGCCGGTGGAATTCAGTGCCGCCTGCGCGGCGATGGGCTGGAATGCCACCGGAACCACCCGATTGAGGCCGAGCACCGGGTCGACCAGTGCGACTTGCTCAAACTCCGGCAGCGGCCGGTCGCGGTCGTTCCAATAGTAGCGGTAGCGAATCGGATTTCCGAGCGGCGAGCGCCGCGGGTCTGGATCAACGAGCGCATTGAGCTGCATGAACCGAGCGGTGGTGCGCTGATCGTTTTGGCCGAACAAGGCGTTGAACTTGAAATCGCCGAACCGGGTGTCCTTGAGCCAGGCGATGGCGCCGCGGGCGTTGTAGAACGTGTAGTGGCGAATCTGTTTGGCGCGGCCGGCTTCGCTGTAGGGGACGAGAAAATTGGGATTCGTCGCGCCGTTGGGCAAATTACGGTTGATGTCGATCAGCGTGTTGATGAGTCCGTTGGTGATCGTGTATTCGGCGTAACGGAAACTCTGATTCGCGTCGAAGGCGGCCTCGACGAAGAGCGAGCGGCCGATCGAGTGACGCACATAGAGCGCGACGTCGTGGAAGCGCTGCCAGAAGCTGGGCGCATCGAGGGACTGCGTGAATCGCCGGTCGGGCAGGCGGAATTGCGAGCCTGCGATGGCGTTGGCGAAACGGTTCTCGGGGAGACCGATCGATTCGAGGATGTCCGTGCCGGACGAGTTGGGTGGGTTGCCGACGTAGAGCCGGCCGCCGATTGGGACCTGGGCGTTGGCGGCGGCGCCGAGCGTGATGGCGCTGTTCTGGTAATTCATCACGCCGTTGAAACCCGAGCTCGGCGCGTAAACGTAGTAGCCGGTCGTGGCATTGCGGTTGATCCCGACGGTGTTCGCATTGGCGGGAGTGGCCGTGAGTGGTGCGGAGAACGTCGTCTTGCCGTCCCAACCGGCGAAGTTGTCGGCGATCGTGGTGTAGGCGGACATCCGGCGGCTTTCGCCGTATTCTCCCTCGAGACGAATTTCTGTCGCCGGACCTACGCGCATCGTGCCGGTGAGTGACGCGGCTTTTATTTTTGAAAAATCACGATCGCGCCAGCCCCGGGCGTCCTGCCACACGGCGTTGGCCCGGATTGCGACGCGGTTGTTGAGTGGCTGATTGATGTCGATCGCGGCGCGATAGTTCGACCACGATCCGACCGAGGTCGTGAGGTCGCGGGTGGGGCGATCAAAGCGCGCCGTCTTGGTTACGACATTGGCGGAACCGCCGAGGGCGCCATTGCCGAAGAGGATGGAGTTGGGGCCGCGCGAAAAATCGAAGCGGTCGAGATTGTAGCTGTCGAAGTTTACGCCGAACGGAAAAAAATTCCGCTGCGGCGTGCCGGCCGTCACGCCCCGGCTGATGGTGACGAGGTTGTTAACCTGACTGGTCTGCAGCGCGCCGTTGTCGGTGTTGGCGTTGGTGTTGACCGTCCACTCGATGGCCGTCGCAAGGTTGGTGATGTCGAGGGCATCGATGAACTCGCGGGTCAGCACCGAGTAGGCGGCGGGCGTGTCAGCGAGGTCGGAGGCGAGGCGCCCGCCAGCGAGCGATGAGGTGGCGACGAAGCCGGAGTCTTTCGCGGTATCGACGATGAACGGCGAAAGCCTGACCGTGGTCCCTTCGGGCTGCGCGGGAGTGGGCGGGCTGATACTTTGGCCGCTCAGGGAAACGACTGCGGTGAGAGCGATGGGAGGAAATAGCCGCAGGGCAAAAACGAACTGGGGTAGTGTTTTCAAGGTGGGGTTATTTGACTGCGGGGGACTCCCGCTTTCCGCCGTATGACTGGCTAACGAACAGGAGCAAAGTTTGGGCCGGCTGCGCGGGCTGCTTCGAGTCTATTTATTTTTATCCGGGTGGGCTCAATGATGTGGGGGGCCACGTTCAACGAGCGCTTCGAGGATAAGCTGGAGAAGACGTTCGCCGACCCACGGCAGAATTCCACCAAGTATCTCGGCGAGAATTTCGCCGAAGAGCTCCATCGTCAGTCGGCGTTGAACTTCCGCCATGCCGCGATGCTGCGGGCGAGGACCTCGCGCGGTTCGCCTTTGATGTTGTAGCCTTGGAATCCGACCGGACCCGTGTAGCCGACGGTGCGGAGCGTGCGCAGGAAGGCGCCGAGATCGTAGGTGCCGCTGTCGAGCGGCTGGATGAGGCGGTCCCAGCCCAGCGCGCGCGTATCGCCGGTGTCGGCACCGCTGATTGTAACGAACATCAGGCGTGGCAGTGCGGCGCGGAGCACGGGCACGGGATCGCGTTCGGCGCCCTCGACTTTGAGCCAGTGGCAGAGATTGAAGGTCACGCCAATGTCGGGGAGGTTAAGTTTTTCCGCGACGCGCAGCGCATCGTCGACGCGGGCGAGCCAGAAGCCGGTGTGCGGGTAGAGGGCAACGCGGATGCCGTTCGCCTGGGCGATGTCGGCGATGGCGCCGATTTGGCCAAGCACGTAGTCGTCGGCTTCGGTGGCAGAGGGCGCGTAGAGTTTCCCGTTGGGTCGGGCGACTTTGTTGATGGCGAGCCAGAGGACGGTGTCCTTGCCGCGCATCGCGATGAGCCACGTGCGGAGAGAATCGTTGGGTGCGGGCGTGGAGGGGTTGAGGTCGAGGACGTGGTAGGCGTTGAAGAATTTCAGGCCGCGAGCGGTGACGGCGGGCAGCATGGTCTCGTCGGGCACGCGCCCGCCAAAGCCGTCGTAGCCGAGTTCCTTGAGCATCGCCGGCACGACGTCGGGTCCGCCACGCGCGATGTTGTCCATGGCGAAAAACGGGTTCGCGGCGTGGGTGCTGTTCGCGGCCAGCAGGCAAATCAAGGGAGCAAGGAAGCGTAGCATGGGAGTGAGGAGGTTATTTGATGGGCTTGAGCCAGATGGCTTGGCCGCCGGATGCGGGGAGTTGGGCGCGGAGGGTTTCAGTTTTGTCGATGGTGACCGTGCGGACGCGGGTCGCTCCGGGAGGGTCGCTGTTTTCGAAAACCTGCGCGGTGTAGCGTCGGCCGGGCGCCAAGAACCAAAGTGGCACGCTGAGACTTTGGGCGGCGGCGCCGGTGATCGTGCCGATGAACCAGGCGGAGCCGCTCCGGCGCGCAATCATGGCGTAGAGGCCGATCTTGCCATCGAGCACCATGGTTTCGTCCCAGACCGTCGGGACGACATCGAGGAAGGCCAGTTCGGGGGCGCCATCGAATTGGGAGGGTTGGTCGTACCAATAAAGCAGCTGTAGCGGGCTGTAACCGGTGACGGCGAGGGCGAGCTGGTGGGCGCGGGTGGGTTTCACGCGCTCGTCGTAAATACAAATGGTGTAGTCGGCGGCGCCGGCGATCGCTCGCGTGAAGGGCAAAGTGGCGTTGTGCGTCGCGGTGGGCATGTGCTCGTTGCCACGGACACCTTCTTGGGTGAGCAGATTGGGATAGGTGCGGGAAAAGCCGGTCGGGCGATAGCTGTCGTGGATGTCGACCATCAGATGGTGGGCGGCGGCCTTGCGCACGGCCTCGTGCACCCACGTGGTCCATTCCTGCGGACCTACGTTGACGAAACCGAATTTAACGCCGGCGACACCCCAGCTTTCATAGAGCGGAAACAGTTCGTCGATTTGGCGCTCGAGGGCGCGCCGGTTGACGTAGAGGAAAACGCCGATGCCACGTGCTTTGCCGTAGTCGATCACGGCGGCGAGATCCAGGCCCGGGTGATGGGGAATCTTGCCGACGCGTTTGGGGTCGAGATTTACGGCGCGGGCATCCGCGTGGTCGTCATATTCGTGGCCATACCAGCCGGCATCGTAGAGAATGTAGCGCAGGCCATGCTGCACCGCGAAGTTGATACAGGCTTTGCCGCCAGTCGTAGAGAGCGTGACTTCGCGGATGGCTTTGCCGGGTTTAATCCAAGAGGTATCGGCAATCGCGCAGGGGGCGTTCAAATTCAGCACGAGGTGGTTGCGCTCCAGCAAGTCGCCGGGACGATCGCCGACGACGAACGCGCGCCATGGGGTTATGGCCGGCGCCATGAGGTGGGCCGGACCGGCGAGCGCGCTAATGAGGGCCCCTGCGGTGAACGGCGAGGGCGAAAATTTCATTAGAGGGAAACGATCGAGGGCCGCCTCAACGATGGCGACGTAGCGGCCGTCGGCGAATTCGACGGTCAACGGCGCCTCGCAATTTTTCTTAATCGCAGAAATGAGCACCCGGGAATACTCGCCCTCGGTGCCGTGTTCCTCGTAGCCGTAGGTGCTTTTGGGAAACGTGAACTCGGTGCGTTCGGCGGACAGCACGAGCGGCGCGGCGGACGTGGCGTCGCTGTCGCCGCTGACGGGAAATTCGTAGCGAAAAGCCGCGCCCTCGGCATAGGCGCGGGCGACCAAGTTGAGACGGATGCCGGTGGCCGAGTGGCGGAGTTGAACGGTGAGTTCTTGGAAGCGATCGGGAACGAGGGAGCGTTCACCGTAGATCGGCTTCCATGAATTATCCGCGCTGCGCACACTCGTGCCAACGAGCTTAAAGCCGGTGAGAAGATGGTTCGCCGGATCCAGGCTTTCGAAGCCGAGCCGCGATTCGAGCACGACCGGGCTGCCGTGGTGAGTGATTCGATAGTGCGGCGTGCCGGCCGCATCGAGCGAGAAGCAGAAGGTTACTTGCGTCTCAGGAGAGGTCACCGAGAACTCAGCGGCCCGCAGACCGATGGCGAGAATAAGAACGGCGATGGTGCGCAGTAAGAGTATCATGGGCCAGGCCGTTGGGATGAGGTTTGCGCCGAGTTTCGAGGATGCAGTGCCCGCTACGGCGGCGTGGCTCACGAGAAATTGGCGTAGCCGCGGGACTATTTTTTCGACGCGAGGAAGTGCACGAGGGCGGCGAATTCTTCGAGGGAGAGGGCGTTGGCGAGCCCTTCGGGCATCATCGAGGTGGGGAGGTGCTTGTCCTCTTTCACATCGGCGGTGAGGACGGTGGAAACGGCGCCGGCCATGTCGCGAAGGACGATTTTATCCGAAGTGGTTTCGGTGGCGAAACCCATGCGGGTGGAGCCATCTTTCATGGTGAGCAGGACGGTTTGGAAGCCTTGGGAAATGGTGTCGCTCGGGCGGAGAATCGCGGTGGCGATTTGCGCGGGATTCATGATGGAGCCGATTTGACCCATGAAGGGGCCGAGGGCGGCGCCGCCGGGTTGCAACGCGTGGCAGGCGACGCAGCCCTGTTGGGTGAAAAGCTCTTCGCCGCGGGCGTGGTTGGGTTTCAGTTTGTCGACGGCGATAATGATATCTTCGAGGGGGGTGGTCGCGATGGCGCCTTTCTGGGCGGCGATTTTCGCGAGGTCGACAGTCGGGGCTTTTTCAGTGGGCGCGGCGACGATGCGGGTGCCCAGTTTCGCGAGGCCGAGGCGGTGGGAGTCGTTGAGGCGCGCGAGAAAATCGAGCTGGGCCGGGGTAGCGCGTGCGGTCTCGGCTTCGAGGGCGGCGGCGATCCGGGGCGAGGCAGACCAGGTGATGGGAGTATAGTAGGGCCCGCGGGTGTCGGGGCGGGTGCTCCACCAGGTCGTGCCGTCGAAGGGCTTCTCCTGTTGGTAGAGGCGCGCGAGAGTCGTAATGAGTTTCGCGCGGAGGGCCGGGGCCATGTCGGGCGTGAGTTTTGCGAGGAGGCCATCCACAACGGCGGGTTCATGGAGATACGACAACGTCCAGAGCGCGAGGTCTTCGCCTTGGGTGCCGACAGCGGCAATGGCGGCGTCGACCGCGCGCAGACGGGTGAGCGCGTGCGCGACGAGGTGGGGAACGACGATGGAGGAGTTCGGCGTCGCGTGGCGTGGCGCAAAGGACGCCGTGGAATTCTGCAATGGCGGGCCGCTCGAGACGAAAAACTCGACGGAGCCTTCGGGACCGCTGCCGGCGGGAGTGCGGGCGCGGGCGTCAAACTGCATGGCGCCGGGCGGCACGGTATAAGTGACATAGGTTGTGCCTTCGATGAGCACGGCGGGACCGGAGGGCGCGCGTTTGTTTTTCTTGCCAGTCTTGCCTGCGGCCTCGGGGTCCGGTGTGGGCGCGGCGTCGGCAGGCGCGGCTTCGACGGTCGCGCGGCCAGCGGAGGGCTTGAGTGTGGCGAGCGCAACGCGACTGCGATCTGCGAGGGTGAAATAGGCGTCGGAGATCGCGAGACGCGCGGGCTGGGAAGGATGGTCCGTGGAGACCAGATGGAGCCGGAGCTCGTTGCCGGGTTTGGTGGAGAGGATGACGTTGCTCGTGCGGGACCCCTTGAGCGTGTCTTTCTGGGTGAAGTCGCCGTCGCCGGTGTCTTCGGGCTTGGTGAACGGTTCGGCGAGGAGCGCCGCTGCGGCGGCTGGGTTGCCCAGCCGACCCAGCGCGATGGCGGCGGCGGCGCGTTGGCGCGGCGTGCCGGTGCGGAGGGTGTTGGTGAAGGGCTCGAGTGGCAGCGTGGAATTTTTCAGGCGCGGCAGGCGGTCCGTGGCGGCGCGCAGGGCGAACTCGCGGAGCGGTTCTTCCACCGCGAGGGCGAGGATGGCGGCCGGTGAGGCCTCCAGCTGCGCGTAGGTCATCAGAGCGGCGACCCGCACGGCGAGGGAGGGCGTGCGAGATTTTGCGAGTGCGAGGACGGCGGTCTTGGCCGAGGCGGACTCGGACGTGCGGGCAAGAATTTCCTGCTGGGCGTAGAAGCGCGTGGTGGCGCTGGCGGAGGAGAGCAGGGTGACAAGGTCGGCGAGTTTCGCGGTAGCGAGATCCGGGAAGGCGCGGTGCGTCCAGCCTTTCGGCGTGATGCGTGAGACGTAGCCTTTGCCGGGGTCGCCCTTGAAGCCGGCGCCATCCCAGGCGCCGACGAACATTTGGCCGGAGGGATCGACGTCGAGGTCGGTGACCTGGGAAATCTGCGCGAAGTCCTCGACCTTTTGCGTGAAGGTCGCGCCGTCCGGGGCGAGGCGGTGGAGGTAAATGGCTTTGCGGCCCCAGTCGGCCATGAGCGGCTGGTTGTTGTATTTCGCGGGCCAGGTGGGCTCGGAAAGGAAGAACGCGCCGACGCCGGAGCCGCCGCCGAGATCTTCGAGCGCGGGAAGAATTTCCGTGGCGAAATTTTTGAAGAGGCGCGGGTAGCCGTAATCGGCAGATTGGATGAGATGGATGAAGCGGATGTTCCAACCGCCGCCGTCGTTGGTGTTGCCACGCGAGAAGAGATTCATGAACGGATCGATGGCGACATCGTAGTCGTTGCGGGTGCCGGTGGCGAAGAGCTCAAGCTCGGTGCCGTCGGGACGGACGCGCGCGACGCCGCCGCCCTGGAGGGTGACCTTGGTGCCGTCGGTGCCGGTGGCGTTGTGAAAACCAAAATCGCCGACGGCGATGTAGATCCAGCCATCAATACCCATGCGAATGCCATTGGTGGAGTGGTCGGTGCCCCGGTCGTTGATGGCCTTGGCGACGCAGATGCCTTCGACGAGGATTTTCGCCGGGCCGTCGGCGACGCCGTCGCGATTGGCGTCTTCGAGCACGGCGAGGTTCATGCCGGTGGCTTTGCCATCGGGGCCGTGGGCGGTGTGGAGCACATAGACGCGGGTGCCGACGGCGAGGAGGCCGCGGGCGTTGTCGATGGTGGCAAAGATCGTGTGCGAGTCGGCGACGCCGTCGTGATCGCGATCGATGAGTTTCACGATGCGGCCCTTGCCGGGGCCTTTGCCGAGGGAGCCGTTGAGATCGACGCCGGCGTAGACTTCGCCTTGCGCGGAAACGCAGAGGGTGGCGACGCAGGGAGTAATCTCGGGGCCAGAGAACCGCGTGAGCACAAGGTCGGCGGGGACGGTGTCGGCGGCGGCCAGCCGGAGCGCGGTGGCGGCGAGCAGGAGAGTGAGCGAGGCGAATGAGCGGGGGTGGGCGGAGCGGGACATAGCGTGGGAGGACGAGCGGGTGGTCAGGAGAAGGGAAATGAGGGGAGAGTTGGAGGGAAAAGCAGGGCGATGGCGGGAGTTATTTTGGGGCGGACTGCTTTTTCTTTTTTTCGCTCGAGGCGGTCGCGTCGACGCTGGGGGCGGGTTCGGTGATGGTCGGCGGGCCGCTGAGCCAGCCGAGAGATGCCAGGAACTTGTCGGCTTCGATCAGGGTGCGGGTCTTGTAAGGCTCCTGATTGAAGAAGCCGTGAGGTTGTCCGTCGTAGTAATGGGTGTCGCAGCGAACCCCGACCGTTTTCGTCGCGGCTTGGAAGCGCTCGAGGGTTGCGACGGGGATGAGGCTGTCTTTGCGGCCGAGGAAGACGATGACGGGCGGATCGTCGGCGGTGATGTTGTGCGCGGGGGAATATTCTTTTACGCGTTCGCGGACTCTGGCCTGGCCCCAGCCGCCGACAGGGCCGTTGTCGAAGACGGGATTGAAGAGAACGAGGGCGGCGGCGCGGGATGAGACCTTGAGGTCGTCTGCGGGATCGTCTTGGCCCTCGACCATGCCGACAAACGCGGCGAGGTGGCCGCCGGCCGAACCGCCGCCCGCGCCGATGCGTGCGGGGTCGATCCCGAATTCGGCGGCGTGGGTGCGGACCCAGCGCAGGGCGGACTTCGCGTCCTGGATGCAGGCAGTCGGCGGGGCTTGGTCGGATTTATCGAGGAGGCGATATTCGACTTGCACACATACGAGTCCGCGGGAGGCGAGGTAGGTGGACTGGGTGTTGAACTGCGTGGGGGCGCCGCCGGTCCAGCCGCCGCCGTGAAAGAACACAAGCGCGGGGCGGTGATCGGTGGGCCTCGCCTCGGAGGGCGAGAGGACGAAGAGTTTCAGCGCGCGGTCGCCGACCTGTTTATAGACGTGGGCTGTGCCGACGGGGGCATCGGCGCCGAAAGTGACTGCAGTGAGTAAGGCGGCGGCGAGGATCAGGGCGAAGAAACTCGGCGGACGGGAGCGGAGGGTGTTCGTCACGAATCGGAGTGAGACCGGAAAGGGCGTTCCTTGGAGCATGGGAAGAGCGGGAGAACCTGAGAGGATTCGTCGACGCTCCTTGGGCGAGTATGGCGACCTCCGGCGTGTTAAATAAATCAGAGATCTTCGACGCGAGCCTGTTTCTTGCCGGATTTTTTGCCGCCACCTTTTTGTTTGGTGCCGTTGCGCTCGTCGGCTTCGGCGACGACGGCTTTCATGTAGGCTTCGCGGGCGGCGAGGTCGTGGCGGGCGCGGAAGACGGAGAGCATGGGGTCGCGCGTCTGCACCATCCAGGCGTCGAGTTTGGCGATGAGCGCGTCGCGTTGGGTGCGGTGCGCGGGATCGGCGACGAGGTTCTTCAGGGCGTCCGGATCGGTGGCGTAGTTGAAGAGCTCCTCCGGCACGCGATGTTCAAAGAGGTCAAGCCTTTGGGCAACTGCGGGATCGGTCTTCGCGAGTGCGACCATCCGGCGGTAGGAGACGGTGCCCTTGGTCGCCGTGGCCATGGCGCGGGTGCCGTTGGACCACGGATTGAAAAGATAAGCGTAGTCCTTCGTGATGATGGTGCGCATCGGATGGCGGTTGCCGCCGGAGTTTTCGTTATACTCGGCGACGATGAAGTCGCGGCCGGACTGCGTCTCGCCCCGGAGGACGGGAGCAAAGCTGCGGCCGTCCATGCCGGCGGGGGCGGGCACGGCGACGATTTCCAAGAGCGTGGGCAACAAGTCGACGGCGGAGACGAGATGGCGGTCGTCGACGGTGGCGGGTTTGGTCACGCCGGGCCAACGCACCATGAGCGGCGTGCGCGTGCTGTGAAAATAGAGCTGCGTCTTCGCGAACGGCAGCGGCATGCCGTGATCGGAGAGAAAAATGATCAGCGTGCGCGCGTCTTCACCGGATTCATGCAGGGCGCGAAAAATCGCGCCGAGGGAATCGTCGCCGCGGCGGACGCTCGAGTAGTAGAGCGCGAGTTCCTCGCGGACTTTCGGGTCGTCGGGGAGGAAACCGGGCACGGTGATTTCGGCGGCCGTGTAGACGCGGCTGGGTTTGTTGACCTCGGGTTTGCCGTCCTCGTTGTAGAAGGGCTTGTGCGGATCGGAGATGTTGAGGTTGAAGCAAAACGGTTTGCCGGCCTGCTTCGCACGCGCGATGCCGTGCTGGGTGGAGAGGTAATACGACTCGGGGTTTTTTGGATGTGCGGCGGTGCCATCAGGGAGCGTGTCGAGGATGAGGTCCCAGCCTGGGTAGGGCGTGTAGGGTGTGGAGTGGCTCACTTTGCCGCGGATGCCGGTGAAGTAGCCGGCGGCCTTCATGAGGTCGGACATCACGGGATAGCCGGGATCGCGAATCTCATAAAAACCCTCGACGCGGTTGTTGTGCGGATAGCGGCCGGAGAACATCACGTTGCGCGACGGCATACAGTTGCCGACCTGCACGAACGCATGTTCGAAGCGCAGGCTCTGCGCGGCGAGTCGATCCATGTTCGGCGTGAGATCGCGGGGCTTGGCACCGTAGACACCGACGGAGTCGCAACTCATGTCGTCGGTGGTGATGATCAGGACGTTGAGGCGCTCGGCGGCAGCGTGGGCGAACGTCGCGACGGTGAGGAGTGCGCAGGCGAGGAGGCTGCGAGAGATCGCGAAGGGCATGGGAGGGCGATGCGGAGTTGGAGTGAGAGGGGATGGAGAGAGGGAGAGAGGGGGAGACTGGGAGAGGGCTCGGCTGGGGAATGCAGCTGCGCGAGGGGAACCGAGTGATCGATCACCGCGTCGCTGCGCGCCTGCTCTCGCGCTGAAAAACGCGGACGATTGCTTCGTGGTTACGCGAGCTCCCAGCCTTTGCGATAGGCGCGGCGGATGAGCGGGGCGGCTTCGGGGGCGTTTTTCGCGACCATCTTTTTCGTGTCCCACTCCACGCGTTTGCCGAGGCGGAGAGCGAGGTTGCCGAGGAGAACCGTTTCACTGAATGGACCGGATGAAGCGAAGTTCGAGAGTGCGGGCGTGCCGGTTTTGATGGCGCTGAGCCACTCGACGTAGGGGCCGCCACCGTCTTCACCTTTTCCGTCCTGCGTGCCACCGGGGACGCGGGCGATGGTTTTCGGCGGTGCGGGAAAGTCGATGCCGAGCGCGTCAGGTTTGAATACCCAGTCTTGCCGTGAGCGTCCGAAAAACATGCGGCCTTTTTCACCGACGAGCATAAGGTCGAAGCGGCGGAACACGTGGTCGGCCGTCGGGAAATCACCTTTCCACAACGCTTCGGGCGGGGCGTTGAGGTAAACGCCTTCTTTGCTGACGACACCGTCATACCACATGAATTTCACGGGGCCGCCGAGGATGCTCGTGGGGAATTGATAGGTGATGGTCGAACGATTCGGCGCAGCGATGGCCGTGCCGCCCTCGTGCCAACTGTCGACGGTGGTGGGTGAGGTAAGGCCCAGGGCCCAATAAGGCATGTCCATGATATGGCAGCCCATGTCGCCGAGCGCGCCCGCGCCGAAATCCCAATAGCCGCGCCAGTTAAACGGCGCGATGGTCGGACTGTAATCATGAAACGGGGCGGGCCCGATCCACTGATTCCAATCGAGACCCTTCGGCACTGGCTCGGCCTTGGGCCACTCCTTCATGCCCTGCGGCCAGATGGGGCGGTTCGTCCAGGCGTGGACTTCGGTGACGCGACCGAGAACACCGGCCCGGATGAGTTCGACGCCGCGACGGATGGGTTCGCCGGCGTGGGCTTGGTTGCCCATCTGCGTTTGCACCTTCGTCTGCACGGCGATTTCAGCGAGGCGTCGCGCCTCCCAGATCGAGTGGGAAATGGGTTTCTGGCAGTAAACGTGTTGGCCCTTCCGCATGGCGAGGGTGGCCGCGTGGAAGTGGTGGTGGTCGGGCGTCGAGACGGTGACGGCATCGATGCCGTTCATCGTCGCGATCATCTCGCGGTAGTCGGTGAAGAGTTTCGCGTTGGGGAAACGGTCGAGCATGGTGTCCCCGGTCTTGGCTTTTTTCTTCCGGCTGAGATCGGGATTGCGCGGATTGGCGACATCGCAGAGCGCGACGATTTCAGCGCCGGCAGCGGCAACCGCGGAGATGTCGACCTGGCCCTTGCCGCTGACGCCGATGGCGCCGATTTGGATGCGGTCGTTGGCTCCGCGCGCGGACGCGGGGAGAATGTGGAAGCCGAGGGTGGCAACGGCGGAAGCGCGGAGGAAATCGCGGCGAGTGGGCTGGGGGTGTTTCATGGGAGAATGGTTTGAGCTGGAAAGAGGGGGAGAACGAGAGACGGAGGACGGTGGATCGGGGATGCCTGGTGGGCAGGACGGCGGGGAGGAGGGGAAGGGTGCGGAGATTCAGGGGATCGGATCGCCGAGGGCAATCGGCATTTCACGGGCGCCCACGGGGCAGTCCTTCTCTCTGCGGAATCACGATCAAGCGGAATGCTTGAAGGTGTTCAGTATTTTAGGCGAGCCGGTTTGGCCTTAGTTCCTCCCAACAGTTAGGCGGGGAGGGCAGGGCGCGTCCCGCGCGAGTTTCGCAGGGGTGTCATCGCTGGTCTGGGTCGCAGCGAGATTCCGCGATCACACTTCTCTCAGCGGAATGCGCATGGCCTCCGGCAGGGTAATGAATCAGATCGCCGGTCCTCTATCCTAATCCCGGTTTCCGGCTCCTTCTTCGCGGTGATGATGTTGACCTTCACGACATGGAGGTCGTTCCACTGGTCGACGGCGTTGTTTGCGCCGGGCGAGCGGAGTGAAAGGCAGCCCAGGTCGAAACGAACAGGGCGGTCGAGAATTGCGCGATGCGCGTCAGCTGCATGAGTGTAAACGGAAATTTGTCGGGATCGATCGGAAGGGGTCGAGCCCAGCCATCGCCTTGCTCCCGGTTCGCGCGGCGCTGCACAGAAGCACCGGCGGGGCAATTGCCACGCGGCCATACCGTCCAACGACTCAGAACTTGAGAGTCGTCGATAGGGTGTAGCTGCGGGGCACAAGGTAGTTGAGCATGTAGGGGGTCGCCGTGCGCGCCGGATTCGAGAGATTTCCGCCCGGCGGACGCAGGGCCGTCGTGCTATAGATTGCCTTGTCGTAGTTGAACAGGTTGGCGACGCGAAGATCGGCGAGCAACGTGTAGGTCTTGTTGAACCTGTAGGAATAGGAAAGCGTGGCAGTGGCCGTGTAGTAGGAGGGCGTGAACACCGAATTCATCGCGGTTAGTTTTGGGTCGCGGATCGCCGCGGAAGGGTTGGCGGGGTCGACCATTGTGTCGGCCGAGCGGTTGCCGATGATCCGCCGACCGCGGAAGTTAAAGCCGCCGCCGACGCGGAGATGCTTGAACCGGCCCTCGCGAAACTGGTAGTCCGTGAACAGGTTTGCGGTCGACGTATCTTGGGCGGGGACATGATTCAGGCTCTGGGAGGCGAGCACGTTTTGGATATTGTTCCACCCGACGGCCGCCGCCGGAGCATCGAGCGACGCGGTCGGTCTCACGACAGCCACATTATTGGCCGCGACGGTCACGCCGGCATCATTGAGGATATCCCGCAGCAGCTTGTCGTTGCCCGCGAGCCACGCCTGGCTTTCCGGATTTTGCTGGCCGTTGTAGCGACGCAGGAGCGAGCCGTTCAGGAGCAGGCGCCACGAGCGCGTGAGGTTGGCGGTAACCTCCAGTTCGTAGCCATCGCTTTCACCCTTCGATGAATCGTAGAAGCCGGGCGGCAACAACTCCACACCGCGGGCGTTGATGGCACTATTGCTGGACTCTCCAAGCTGCCGCGCCTGGAGAATGGCATTGATGTGGGTGGCACCGCTATCGTTGTAAGCGCCGCGACCGTAGCCCACGCTGTCGCCCGAGTATCGGGTCAGATTCGCCACCAGCCGGTCGTTCAGCAGGCTGAAACGAAGTCCGTAGTCCCAGCCGCTCGCCTCCACGCCCGGAGACACGCTGCGGTCGAGGCGCAAGCCGGAGATCGGCGGCAGATTGTAGGTCGTGCCGTAGTTGACGAAGGTGCTCAGCCACTTGGTGACATGCACGACGGTGCCGACCGTATAGTTGTTGGCCTTTCCGGGCACTTTAGGGGCAGTGTAGTCATCCTGAAAGCGGTCCCGGGTATACTGCGGCAGCGGAAACCCGTTGGCGTCGCGCGGGCGGGTGAGCGCGGGGCCGGGCGACCCCGTGATCCTGCCGGTCGTGTCTTTCGGCGAAAAGGCGAGGGCGAAATAATCCGCGGGCGCGGCCGGGCGGTAGACATCCGTTTTGCCGTCCCAGTTCAGCGCGTTGTCGCGCAAGGCGATCGTGTCGGACCGCCAGGTCTCGAAGACATCGCGCCGGACCGCACCGAGGAAGTTGATGCGGTCCTTCCAGAACTTGGCGGCCGTCGAGGCCAGAACGTAATTATAGTTCTGTTCGGCGACCAAGGCGTTGTTGTGAAAGAAGTCAGCCCGGACCTGACTCGTCTGGCCCGAGATCGGATCGACAAAATTCCACGAGGAGGGCGTGGCTTGGGGCCGCGAGGCTTCGTCCCAGTAGTATCGATAGCGGATCAGCAGATCGGTGGGCCAGAAGCGGGGATCTGGGTTTCTCGCCAAGGCGTAGTTGTAAGTGCCCTGATAATTTTTCTGGCGGGAAATGCCGCCGACGGCGTTGAACCTGTAAGAACCCCAACGCGGACTGTTCAACACGTAGCCGAGCGCGGCGCGCAGGTTCTTCGCGTCGATGTCGTTTGGAAAACGATAATTGCCGTTGGCCTCGCTGTAGGGAACGAGGAACTTGGGATTGGGTGCGCCGGTCGGCAGATTCCGGTTGATGTCGATATACACATCCGAGATCCCGCGAGTGGCGATCGGGTTGCCCCATTTGTGCACGAGCGAGAGATTACCCGTCAGATCGAGAAACAGGCTCTGGCCAAACTGGTGGGTGAGGCCGACCGTATAGACCCGCGAAATATCCTGGCGGGTCGTGGCGTCGGGAGAGGTCGAGAACTCGCGTGAGGGCAAACGAAAGCTCGAGTTGGCGAACGCCCGCGAGAAGCGGCTGGCGGAGAGGTTGAGCGCATCGAGGATGGGGCTGCCGTTGATGTTGGCCGAATCGCCGGCCAACAGCTGGCCGCCGATTGGCACGGCGGAGCTGGCGTTGCCGCCCTGCGTCTGCGCCATGCTGGCGTAATTGATGAGCGTGTTTTCGCCGGTGGACGGGGTGTAGATCGCTATCCCATTGGTGCCATAGCGCGTCGTGCCGGCGGCGTTGTTTGCGCCAGCACTCCGCGTCGTATACGTGGTGACTCCATCCCAGCCGGAGAGCCGATCTGCGATGTACCCGAGGGCGATGTTGCCGGTCTGGCGGCCGTGCTCGGCCTCCACCCGGAGCTCGGTCCAGCGCGATATTTTCCACGTCGCGGCGAGGGCAGCGCCCCTGCGCTTGAGGAAGTCGTGTTCGCGCCACGCCCGGTTGTCCATCCACATGAGATTGGCCCGCACGGCGAACCGGTCGCCGGCCCGCACATTGACGTCAAGGGTCGCGCGGTCGTTTGCCCACGATCCATAAGAGAAACGCAAGTCGCCGAAGTTGCGCGTGAGCTGCGCCCGCTTGCTGACGCTGTTGGGATTGCCACCGAACCCGCCGTTGCCGAATAGAACCGCGTTGGCGCCCCGCGCCTGATCCATCCGTTCGACGTTAAAATTGTCGAAGTTGAACGCGAACGGGAAAAAATTGCGCTGGGGGCTGTTGAGCTGGCTGCCGCGAATGGTCACGACGTTTTGGTCGTTCGTGGAGCCGAGCCGCGTGTTGTTGTCTCCGTCGTTCAGGTAGGTGCCGGGCATCCACTCCATGGTCTTGTTGAGGTCGGTAAGATTCAGCGCCTCGATGAAATCCTTGGTCAGGACAGAATAAGCCACCGGGGTGTCTTTGAGTTCACCGGCCAACCGGCCGCCGGCGAACGAACTCGAGGCTACGAAGCCGTCGTCCTTGTCGGTGTTAACGGTGAAAGGTGACAGGACAATGGCCTCATCCTTGGCGGAGGTATTTGCGGTCTGAGCATCGGCGGTGGAGCCAAGAACGAGCCAGCCAGCGAGGGCGGCGAGGAGCGCGCGGGGGGATTTTTTCATGGGCTGAGGCTGTGCTTGGGTTGCTGGTTTCGGTGGCTCCGCTCGTGCTAGCGAATTCGGTTTGCGTCGGATGACGAAGGATCCGGTTTTCTCATCGACTTCCACCCTCAACGCCGTGTGGGCGACCAGTCGTTCGAGCGCGTCGCGGATGGCGAACGTGCCTTGCACGGGATGGGTCGTCACACCGCGCACGTCTTCGATCAGATAGACGAGTTGAGCGCCGGCCTGATCGGAAAACGTCTCCAGCGTCACCTCCGCGGCCGCCGCCGGAAGGGCGAACGGTCGTCGCGCTACCTCCGCCCCACGGAGGTGAGGCGAAGGCAGCGCGAAAAAGAAGATCAGCGTGAGCGTCAGGGGGAGGCGGTAAAGCCGACCGACCTGACGGTTGAGGGGTAACATGGAGGAGGGTTTTCCATCGGCCCGGAGGCCGACGGCGCGGGAAGACGCGGGGAGTGGCGATTTCCGCTATCGGAGTTCCAGCTTTTTTTTCCGCAACACGAGGGTGCCGTCGGCCGCGTGTTCCACTTCGAGATCGAGGGTCGTGGCGAGCAGATGGGTGAAGCCGTCGAGGTCATCGGCGCGGAAACGGCCGCCCACGCGGAGCGACGCGAGGGCGGGATCGGCGAGGATGACGCGTTGGCCCGAGCGGCGTTGGAATTCGAGGACGAGTTCGGCGAGCGTCGCGCCGCCGAGGCGCAAGAGCGGCGCCTGCCAGGCGAGGGTGCGGGAAATTTCCTCGGGGGAGGCGGTGGTGACGACAACCGAGGGCGCGGGAGATGCGGGTGAGGTGGGCGAGAGGGAGACGACGGCTCGTTCGTTGGCGTTGAGAGTTGTCGGGCTGCCGCTGGCCGGCAGGCCGTGGCGGGTAGCGCGTTCGTCGCGTGACGGCCCGTTCGACCGGCTCAGGGCAGGCACGGCGGCAAGCGCCGGCCCTACGGTTTTGTTCAATTCCACGACGCCCTCGGTAACGAGGACGTCGACGGTGGCGGCCTGGAGGTGGACATTGAACGCGGTGCCGATGGCGCGGACATCGACGTTGCCGGCGCGGACGACGAAGGGCCGTGCGGGATTTTTGGTGACGGCGAAATGCGCTTCGCCGCTCGCCAGGAGCACGCGGCGCTCGGCGGCGGTGAAGTGCTCGATGACTTCGCCGCCGGTGTTGAGTTGGACGACGGTGCCGTCGGAGAGTGTGAACTGGCGCGGGGCGGCGGCGGGCGCCGGAGTGGTTGCGACGGCCGCAGGGGGAGGCGAGGCCGGGATTGAGCGATGGATGGCGACGAGGGTGAGGGCGGCGGCCGCAGCGAGGGAGCCGATGACGACCGAGCGGCGCCAGAAGGAGCGGCGGCGGGTGGCGGTGGCGAGGACGGGCGCGGCGGCTTCTTCCGGAATGCGGTCGAGGAGCGACCAGGCGGCGGACGAGTGCTGCATGGCGGCAGCGTGGCGCGGATCGGCGGCGAGCCAGAGTTCGTAGTCGATGGACTCGGCGGAGGACAGGCCACGATCGCGACGGATCGTCCACTGCGCGGCAGTGGCGCGGAGGGCGGAGTCGTCGGGGGAGTAAGGAGAGGGTGTCATCGGGCGCGACGCGGATGCTGGACTGCCTGAAGGCGGAACTCCGTCGGGCTCAAACCATCGGCTTGCTGGCGCTCGCCGCTACGCGGAGGGGAGTTCATGGCAGGCCGTGGCGCGCGAAAAATTCCTCACAGCGGTGGAGCGCTTTGGTGAGCTGCGCTTCGACGGTGTGAGTAGAGATGCCGAGTTGGTCGGCGATTTCGCGGTGGGAGAGATTTTCAAATTTGCGGAGGACGAGGATTTCGCGGCAGCGCGGGGGCAGCTCCGCGATCGCCGTCGCGAGCAGGTCGGTCTCCTGCTGGCGGCTGGCGGTCTCGGCGGCGTTGGGCGCGGAGTCGAAGACGCGCGAGGCGACGAAATCCGTTATCGGAATCGTGTTGGCGGTGGTGCGGCGGCGGAAGAGGTCGCGGGCGGCGTTGCGGGCGGTGGCAAAAAGGAGTCCGCGTGGATGGTCGATGGGGCCGCGTGCGTGGGCGCGGAGGAGTCGGGCGTAGGTTTCCTGCACGAGGTCGTCGACGTCGGAAGGATTGACGAGACCGTGGAGATAGGCGCGGAGGGCAGGCTCGTGGGGCGCGAGCTCAGTGGCGAACCACTGCGTCTGGTCGGAGGGGGGCGAATCCACGGGGCGGACGTTTGGGTGGAGCGAGGGAGGCGCAAGCCTGTTTTTAGCGGCGGGTGGCGGAGGAAGGGAAGAGGGGTGAACCGCTAATCTACGCTCATTTTCCGGAGGGCATGAAGGCGAACGAGTGGGTGCGGGCTTCGCCTGATCGGCGAAGCGTGGGGGGGTGAGAGCGGTAACCGGGGCGTGGCGCGGGCACGGAGCGAGATCACGCGACGGGTGCGAGTTTGCTATCGAAGTCGGGAGACAGGGCCGGCAAGAAAGGAGTGGCGGCAGCGGAGGGAGCTGCGCTCTCTATCCTAATGACGACACGCACAGTAATTTTGGTCGCATGAAAACCTTTTCGTCGGGGCGTTGGTCGCTGGTGTTTGGCGTGGCGATGGCGGCTTGGTTTCTGAGTTTTGGGGTCTGGCCGGAGCTTTATCGCTTGGTCGGAACGACGCACTACGGGGTGTGGTTTCTTGATTCGTTTGCGATCCTTGCTTCGAGTGACGCGCAGGCGCGGGGGCTCGATCCCTACGTGCCGAATCCGCTCGACTACTTTGCGCGGCCGCATGTTTACACGCACTGGTGGTTGCGGCTGCACGATCTTGGACTCACGCGGGCGAGTAATTTTTGGGTGGGGTTCACGGTGGTCGTTGCGTTTTTTATGACGGCGGTGGCGGGGTTGCGTCCGCGCAGTGGGCGCGAGCTGGTTTGGTTGGGTGTGATGCTCGGCTCTCCTCCGGTGCTGCTCGCGGTGAATCGCGCGAACAACGACCTCGTGATTTTCGTACTGCTGGCTCCTGTGGTGCCGTGTCTGCTGGATGGGCGGAGGCTCGTGCGGATGGCGGCGATCGCGCTGATTGCCGCGGCGGCCGGGTTGAAGTTTTTCCCGGCAAGCGCCGGGCTGATTTTACTGACGGGCGCGGGGGTGACGGTGCGGGAAGTGCGCGAACGGCTGGTGCTGGCGGTGGTGGTGCTGGCGCTGGTCGGGTTTGATCTTGCGGGGGATCTTGCCGGAATCGGCAAACTGGCGCCCAAGGCGTTCGGGTTGCTGACGTTTGCGGCGACCAATTTGCCGGCCGAACTGGGGGTGTCGCGCGGGTATTGCAGTGCGACGGGGTTGGGGTTGGCAGCAGGTATCGTCGTCGGATTTTGGCGATCGCGGTGTTTCGAGGGTTGGGTGATTTCGCGGGGAGAAACGGGAGCGTGGCTGAGTTTCGTGCTGGGGGCGGTGGTGTTGACGGGCTGTTTTTTGACGGGGACGAATTTTTCTTACCGCTGGGTGTTCGCGCTGTGGCTCGCGCCGTTGCTTTGGACTTTATGGAACGATGCCGCAGCGCCGCAATCGGTGCGTCGCTTGGGTGCCTGGACCGCAGGATTGCTCGGCGTGTGCCTGTGGGCAGATGGGTTGGTCAGCGCCCTCCTCGGGGGAGTTCAAGGGGTGATCGGCCCGACGCAGGCGGAGAAGATCGCACGATTATTTTTCGCGATCGAGCAGCCGGTCACATGGACGTTCTTTGCGTGTCTGCTCGGGTTTCTCACTCACTTCACGCGGGAGGGTGTGCGGAATTTGCTGGGTCGTCCGACGGCGGCAAACACGGTCAAGTAACGCGCGATGACGGTGTGCGGAAGATTCGCTGCGCGGCCGCTAGAAGGCGCGCGCGCGATCATCGTCGGGGCGGATTACGCCAGGGCGGCGCGGCAGAACTGGACGCATTTCGTGACTTCGGTCACGGCGTTTGAGCCCTCGGGGATTTTGTATTCCAGCTCGATATCCGCCGGGAATTTCCACCGCTCTTTGCGGATGAGTTGGAGGATTTCTTTGATGGGCGTCTGGCCTTGGCCCCACGGAGCGTTACCGTTGTCGGCGGTGCGGTCTTTGAGGTGCAGGCTGACAATCCGGTCGTGGTATTTCTCGAGGACGGGGATGGGCGAGAGGCCTTTGCTGCCGGCGACGTAGTGTCCGACATCGAGGTTGAAGCCGATGTACGGACTCAGCTCGAGGATCGGGTCGGGGGCGCCCATGGTCGGTAGATTGGCGGTGTGGTTGTGAAAGGCGACCCACACTTTGTGTTTGGTGGCGAAGGGCGCGAGTTTCTGGGCCAGCGCGTCGGAGCGCTCGGTGGTGATGCCGACGCAGCCGAGGGCCTTGGCGACCTCGAAGTTGAAATCGATCTCTTCGTCGGTAGGGCCGAAAGGAATTTTGTGGAGATGAATGTTTACGCCGGCGTCGTGGTAGAGTTTGCGGAGCTCGCGGCACTTCGCGAGTTGGGCCGCGCGGGTGGCGTCGGTGGGTTTTGCCGCCGGTGGCACGGGCGCGGATTTCTTTTTGGCGCCGGCGGGCGCAACCGCGATCCCGGCGAACTGTTGGATCGGGCCGCCCATGAGTTCGATTTCACTGAGGCCACATTGGAGGATGCCGCCGAGGGTTTCTTCGGCGGACGTGAACATGCTGCGGTAGCTGTAAGTGATGGCGCCGATGCGCACGCCGTTGAAAACGGAGTTGGGCTTGGCGGCAGCGGCGAACGAGCGGCGCGGCAGGAGTGTGCAGGCGGCGAGAGTGGCGGCGGTGCCGAGGAAGGCGCGGCGGGTGGGGAGGGCGGGGGTGGGCATGGAGGCGTTGGGGGGAGGGGAGTTGAGAGATGGCGGACGGGAGAGCTGACCTAGATGAAAGTGTCGGAGAGGGCAACGGCGTGGCAAGATTAGGGTGAGTGCGGCTTGCGATTACAGCCGCGCGGCGGGCGGGAGCCGGAGAGAACGGCGGAAAAACGCGTCGACCTCATCAGCAACGGCGGCGGTGCTGAATTCCGGGCCGCCGTGTTTGGCTTCTGGGAGGGTGCGATACGTGGAAGTGATGCCGGCGGCCTGCAGGGCGGTGTGGAGGAGTGCGCCTTGCTGCGGTGGCACCACGGGATCGGCCGCGCCATGGATAATGAGGAAGGGAGGGGCGCCGGGACCGACGTAGGTGATCGGGTTGGCGCGCTTCGCTTGCACGGGGCGATCGAGGACCGGGCCGCCGAGGAGTTTGGATTCCGGCGAGTCCGCGTTGGCGTGTCCGAGATAACCGGGGGTCGCGGCAAATTTTTGCAGGTCGGTGGGGCCGTAGAAGTCACACACCGCCTGGACGCGGGCCGAGGTCTTGGATGGGGACGTGGGTGTAAACTCCGCGCTGTCGCCCGCGGTGCCCAGCAGGGCGACGAGATGGCCGCCGGCGGAGGCGCCCCAGACGGCGAAGCGTGCGGGGTCGAGGCCGTAGTCCTTGGCGTGGTCGCGCAGCCAGCGGACGGCGGTCTGACAGTCTTCGATTTGCGCCGGAAAAATGGCGTGGCCGCTGAGCCGGTAGTTGAGGCTGGCGACGGCGTAGCCGCGGGCGGTGAAGCCGAGGCGGAGCGGGAGGCACTGGTCTTTGCTGCCGTTTTGCCAGCCGCCGCCGTGAACCCAAATTACGAGCGGGAGGGGGCCGGTGGATTTTTCCGGCAGAAAGAGATCGAGTTTTTGGCGCACGTGGCCGTCGCGCACGTAGGCGAGATCGCGGTGAGCCGTGGTGCCGGCCGGCATGCGGACGGGCGGGGGCTCGGGGCGAGGGGCAGATTGGGCGCGAAGAGTAAATGGAGCGGCGAGGAGGAGTAGTGCGCAGCGCGACAAAAGTAGGCGGCCTGGCCCGAATGTTAGCATGGGGGGATTGTTGGCGGATTAACGCGACGGAGAAACCGCAACCTAGTCGTGAATTTTAGGGCAGTGCTTCAAGGGTCAGGTGGCGGAAGGAGATTTCGGCGGAGCTGTTGCCGTGGATCTGGAGGGCGATGAGGCCGTCGAGGGCGATGGTTTTGTCTTCCTCGGTGTAGGTGACGGTGGTTTCGCCGTTCAGGATGATCGTGATTTTCGGGCCTTCGCAGCGGACTTCGTAGGCGTTCCATTCACCCGGTTTTTCGAGGCGTTTGATTTGTTCGTCGGTGGCGCGGGCCATGAATTTTTTCGGCGGGATTCGTCGAGAACCGAGTTGGTGTGGCGTAAGGATCAAACGACTATCGCCAAAAATTTCACGCTTATGCCGCGACAGGTTGGGTTCGGCGGGCAGATTTGCGCCGCAGGGTGGTCGGGCGAGGGCGAGTGGTGGACGCGGTAGAATTTTTCATGAGGACGGCGGCGGGAATTTTCAGGCCAACATGCAGGGCACGGATCATGGCTAGGCTGAGGGGGCGTTTCCGGTTCATGACTTCGGAAATCTTGCTCTTGCTCTGCAGGTAGGGGAGCAAGTCGGTGAGTTGAAGGCCGGCCTGATCCATGCGGAAGCGGATGGCTTCGATGGGGTCGGGTGCCGCAATCGGGAAGTGGGCCTCCTCGTAATTTTCGACGAGCAGGGACCAGAGCTCGAGCTCGTCCTCATCGGGGGAAGATTGATCCAGCAGACGCTGGACGTAGGCAAGGGCCGCTTGGTGGTCGCGCTCGGTTTTGAGGACTTTGGCTTTCATGGTGTCGGTGAGGCTAGACGGTGGTGGCATCGATCTTGTCGTAGTCGGCGTGCGTGCCGATGAAGCGGATGAAGACGATGCCGGTTTTGAAGTGAATACGGACGATCAGGCGGTAGGTGTTGCCCTTGATGTTGAAGACGACCCGGTCGCCTGGCAGGAGATCGGCGGAGCGGTAGCGAGTGCGAATCGCGGCGAAGGATTTCCAGGCTGAATGTTTTGTTTCGTGAAACCACGCTTTAAGGGCTTGCTCGGAATCGGCATGTTCTTCCCATAAGTCCCGCAGCGTTTTTCGTGAGATGATGCGCATGGCGGATCGCTGATAGCCAATAGTTCCCAAAACGGGAACTTAGTCAAGTTCAGCGATTGCGATCAGGTGAGCCAGCGTGCGAGCCAAGTCCCGCTTTCCACAAAACGGGCGTCGGACGAGTGGAAGTGATCGTCGGGGCATGGCAAAAATTGGGACGGTAGCTTCGGCGGTTGCAAACCGTCGCCCCGTTCGGACTACGGCAGTGCTTCAAGGGTCAGGTGGCGGAAGGAGATTTCGGCGGAGCTGTTGCCGTGGATTTGGAGGGCGATGAGGCCGTCGAGGGCGATGGTTTTGTCTTCCTCGGTGTAGGTGACGGTGGTTTCGCCGTTCAGGATGATCGTGATTTTCGGGCCTTCGCAGCGGACTTCGTAGGCGTTCCATTCACCCGGTTTTTCGAGGCGTTTGATTTGTTCGTCGGTGGCGCGGGCCATGAATTTTTTCGGCGGGATTCGTCGAGAACCGAGTTGGTGTGGCGTAAGGATCAAACGACTATCGCCAAAAATTTCACGCTTATGCCGCGACAGGTTGGGTTCGGCGGGCAGATTTGCGCCGCAGGGTGGTCGGGCGAGGGCGAGTGGTGGACGCGGTAGAATTTTTCATGAGGACGGCGGCGGGAATTTTCAGGCCAACATGCAGGGCACGGATCATGGCTAGGCTGAGGGGGCGTTTCCGGTTCATGACTTCGGAAATCTTGCTCTTGCTCTGCAGGTAGGGGAGCAAGTCGGTGAGTTGAAGGCCGGCCTGATCCATGCGGAAGCGGATGGCTTCGATGGGGTCGGGTGCCGCAATCGGGAAGTGGGCCTCCTCGTAATTTTCGACGAGCAGGGACCAGAGCTCGAGCTCGTCCTCATCGGGGGAAGATTGATCCAGCAGACGCTGGACGTAGGCAAGGGCCGCTTGGTGGTCGCGCTCGGTTTTGAGGACTTTGGCTTTCATGGTGTCGGTGAGGCTAGACGGTGGTGGCATCGATCTTGTCGTAGTCGGCGTGCGTGCCGATGAAGCGGATGAAGACGATGCCGGTTTTGAAGTGAATACGGACGATCAGGCGGTAGGTGTTGCCCTTGATGTTGAAGACGACCCGGTCGCCTGGCAGGAGATCGGCGGAGCGGTAGCGAGTGCGAATCGCGGCGAAGGATTTCCAGGCTGAATGTTTTGTTTCGTGAAACCACGCTTTAAGGGCTTGCTCGGAATCGGCATGTTCTTCCCATAAGTCCCGCAGCGTTTTTCGTGAGATGATGCGCATGGCGGATCGCTGATAGCCAATAGTTCCCAAAACGGGAACTTAGTCAAGTTCAGCGATTGCGATCAGGTGAGCCAGCGTGCGAGCCAAGTCCCGCTTTCCACAAAACGGGCGTCGGACGAGTGGAAGTGATCGTCGGGGCATGGCAAAAATTGGGACGGTAGCTTCGGCGGTTGCAAACCGTCGCCCCGTTCGGACTACGGCAGTGCTTCAAGGGTCAGGTGGCGGAAGGAGATTTCGGCGGAGCTGTTGCCGTGGATTTGGAGGGCGATGAGGCCGTCGAGGGCGATGGTTTTGTCTTCCTCGGTGTAGGTGACGGTGGTTTCGCCGTTCAGGATGATCGTGATTTTCGGACCTTCGCAGCGGACTTCGTAGGCGTTCCATTCACCCGGTTTTTCGAGGCGTTTGATTTGTTCGTCGGTGGCGCGGGCCATGAATTTCTTGCGACGGGATTCGTCGTAGAGGCAGCCGGAGTGGCCGGCGCCGATGTCGGCCTGGTAGCCGGACATTTCATTCGGCGGCTGGTCGATGCGCACGCTGCGGAATTGTACGCCGCCGTTGACGAAGCCCTTGGTGCCGACGAGGCGGTAGTCGAGGCGGAGGATGAAATTTTTGTAGGGACGGAGCGTGGCGAGGAACTCGTTGCGCGGGTTGCCGGCGAGGGAGCCGCCGACGATTACGCCGTCCACGACGCGCCAGACCGTGGGGTCGCCATCCCAGTGGACGAGGTCGCGGCCGTTGAAGAGTGAGGTGGGGACCGTGGGAATCGGCGGCTCGGTCGTGGGCGGGGCGAGTGCGGCGAGGGCGAGAGTTTTGGTGGGCGCGGGGAGACCGTTGATTTCAGCGAGGAAGGCGGCGGTGGTTTTCGGGCCGCGGACGTTGCGGAGCGTGACGAGGGCGAGATCGCGGGCGTCGAGGTCGGGCGAGCGGAGGAGTTCGAGGAGCAACGGCAGGCCTTGGGCGATGTCGGCAAGAATGGCGCCGCGGGTGGCGGTGAGGCGGAGCGTGGCGGGGAGGTCGGCGCGGCGGACGGTGTGGTAGAGCGGGAGTGCGGCGGGTTGCTTGCCTTCGAGGGCAAGACGTTCGGCGGCGAGGAGGAGGCCTTCGCCGGCGGCGGCGCGGACGGAGGGGGACTGGCGGTTGAGGGCGGGTTGGAGCGAGCCGAGGGCGGAGGGCGTGGCGATGCGGCCGAGCGCGAGGAGGGCGGGAGCGGTGGTGGGAGCTTGGTCGGAGATGGCGAGGGCGGTGAGGGCATCGACGGCGCGGCCGGCGCGGCGGAGTCCGAGCGAGTTGATGACGCCGAGCTGGGCGTCGCCGGTGAGGCGAGGGAGGGCGGAGAGGAGAGCTTCGTCGGCGCGGGGATCAGCCATTTGCTCGAGGACGTCGCGGGCGTAGTGGCCGAGTTTTTCATCGGCGAGGAGGGCAGCGAGCGCAGGGACGGCGTCGGGGGCGGCGACGAGGGCGAGTTGCTGGAGGGCGCGGGCGCGGGCGGCGAGCGGGGCGGTCGGGGATTCGGCGGTGGCGAGGAGGTCGCGGGTCTTGGTGCCGTCGGCGGCGAAAAGGGCGGAGAGGGGGAGCAGGAGGGCGATGAAGACGGGGAGAAGGAGAGAGGAGGAGAGGGGGAGAAGGGGGCGCATGGGACTGGAGGGGACGGCTTGCTGGCGCTCGCCGCTACGGGAAGGTGGAGGAGAAGGGGGGCGGATGAGGTGAGGGAGGGCTTCGTCGCTGCGCTTCACACCATGACAACGGACCACTCGCTTACGCTCGCGGCTACGAGGGGAAAAGGCGGGTCGGTCAGATGTGCCAGGGTTCGCGGAGGGCGCGGGTGCGCATGCGGTTGGCTTGGTCGTCGCCGGTGAAGGATTCGGTGGCGGCATCGAAGGTCAGCTTGCGGCCGAGTTGCCAGGCGATGGCGGCGGCGTGGCAGGCGACGTGGGTGCGGCGCATGACATTGTAGTTGGCGGCGGGGAGCGCGCGGGATTTCACGCAGTCGAGGAATTCGCGCGTGTGGTTGGTCGGATCGGTGCCGGCCATCTTAAAGGCGCGGAGTTCGCCGCGGAGGGAGGCGGGGAAAACTTCGATCGCGCCGTTGTCGCCGGTTTCGATCCAACCTTCGTCGCCTTCGAAGCGCACGGGGCAGGTGCCGGTGGCGCCGACGGCGTAGTTGCCGGCTTTGTTAACGCCGGCGGGTTGGCCGATCCAGCCGGTGGGGCGCATGACGAGTTTCACGCCGTTGGCGTAACGGGCGTGGACGGTCTCGCCGTCGGGTTCGTAGGCGACGGGAGTCGTGTCGTCGGCGCGGTTGGCCCATTGGCAGAGGTCGACGGTGTGGGCGCCCCAGTCGAGGAGTTTGGCGCCGGAATCAAAGTCGTAGTAACCGCGCCAGCGGCGGTCGACGACGTAGGACTTGTTGTAGGGCCGCCACGGTGACGGGCCGAGCCAGAGGTCCCAGTCGAGCTCGTCGCGCGGTGGCTCGGGCTCCGCGGGGAGCCAGTCGTAGTTCTGGCCGAGTTTGTAGATGGAGGCGTGGAGCGTGTGGAGACGGCCGAGTTTGCCGGAGCGGGCGAGGTGGGCGGCAAACTGGAAATTGGGGACGTTGCGGCGCTGCGTGCCGGCTTGGAAAACGCGGCCGGTGCGGTGAATCGTGTCGGCGAGGGACTGACATTGGCCGATGGTGAGGCCGCAGGGTTTTTCGGAGTAGACGTCTTTGCCGGCTTTGGCGGCGAGGATGGAGGCGAGGGCGTGCCAACGGTCGCCGGTGGAGATGAGGACGGCGTCGAGATCGGGGCGGGCAAGGAGGTCACGGAAATCGCGATACGTGGTGCAGGCTTTGTCGCCATAGCGTTCGTCGATGGAGGCTTTGACGGAATCGCGCATCCGGGCCTGGATGTCGCAGTTGGCGATGAACCGCATATCCGGTGCGGGCAGCATCGTGGCGAGGACCATTTTGCCGCGCGGGCCGATGCCGATGCCACCGAGGGTGATGCGATTGCTCGGGGCGACGCCGCCGCCGCGACCGAGGACGTGCGCGGGGACAATCAGCGGAAAGAGCGCGGCGCCGGTGGCGGCGAAGGATTTTTTTAGGAACGCGCGGCGGGTGGGGGTGGAGCGAGGAGTTGGCATGGGGCGAAGGAACGCGGGTGGATGGGCGCGGCGCTGAGGTATCGGCGGTTGGGAAACCGCCGCTCCGTTGACGATCAGGTGAGGGCGAGCGGGCCGCCGCTGCAGAGATCGCGCTTGCCGAAGGTCTCGAGGCGGTGGCCGGCGCCGTGGGCGAGGGCGAGGTGGAGGCGATTATGCGGGACTTTGTCGAACTTCAGCGCGCGACCCATTTCGAAACCGAAGCCGCCGCCCAGGAGGACGAAGGGGATGTTGTCGAGCGTGTGGCTGTTGCCCTTGCCGAGTTCGTTGGTCCAGACGATGAGCGTGTGATCGAGCATCGAGCCATCGGCCCCGGGTTCGGGCGTGGCGGCGAGCTTGTCGGCGAGGTAGCGGACTTCGCCGGCGAACCAGGTGTTGATCTTGATCAGCTTTTTCTGCGCGGCTTCGTCGGTGTCCGGTTCGTGAGAGAGGCCGTGGTGGCCGTCGGTGATGTCGAGCCAGTTCATGCGCGCGCCGCCGACAGACTTGGTGTATTGCAGTGTGGCGACGCGGGCCATGTCGTTGACGAAGGAATTTACGAGCAGATCGATCTGCATGCGCGAGAGGCGCGGGACATTGTCATTTTGGTCGGCGACGCCGCGCTCGAAGTCGGGTGGGGTAACGCGGAGGGTTTGACTGGGGCCTTGGGTGATTTCGCGTTCGAGCTGGCGGACGAGCGCCTCGTGCTGCTCGAGCGTGCGGCGATCCTCAGTGCTGATGATGGAGCGGACCTTGGCGAGATCGGCCTTCAAGGGATCCAGCACGCTGCGGAGGTTCTCGCGGTCCTTCATCTGGCCGTAGAGCTTTTCGTGCATCTGATACGGATCGGAGATGGGCGCGACGGGCTGGCCGCTGCCGGCGTAGGACATGCGCGTCCACGGATCGGCGCGGTCCTGCACGCCGACGCCGAACTCGAGGGAGCCGAAGCGGGTGCGGGTGAGTTCGCGGCTTTGGAAATAATTTTTCAGTTCCTGGTCGATGGAAATGCCGCTGGCCCAGCCGGCGGGCACGCCTGAACCGCCCATGATGTTGCCGGGGAGGAGTTCGATGCCGGTGAGCAGGCAACTCATGCCGCGCATGTGGCCGTCGCCATCGCCGCGGACCTTGTTGGAGAGACCCTGGAGGGTGAGCATCCGGTCGCGGTAGGGCGCGAGCGGGCTGAGGATTTCCTTCAACTGGAAGTCGCGGCCGACTTGGTCGGGCCAGAACGCCGCTGGGATGGTGCCGTTGGGTGAGAAGACAACGACGAGGCGCTGGCGCGGGCGGGCGGGCGCGGCGAGCGCAAGGCTGGGCAGACCGGAGATGAACGGCAGCACGGCGGCGGAGAGGCCGGCTTTGCGGAGGAATTCGCGGCGGAGGAGCGGAGTCATGGGGAGTGGGCGGGTGATGGAGCGGCGAATGTCGTGGTCGCCGAGCCGTGCAGCGCGGCGAGGGTGGCGATGTCGGCCAACAGCGTCCGCAAATTGTAGCCGGAGGCGATGAAAGAATCGCGCAGACGCGTGACGGTGTCGGGACCGTAGGCGCGGGGCGATTGCTTCACGAGGTGGTGGAAGAGCTGTTCGATGAAGGCGCGGTTCGCGCGCTCGCTCGCGATGGCAAACTCGGCGACGTCGCGTGCGCTGGCGAGGCGGACGGTGGCGTGGTCGTCGTCGGCGTAGTCGCTCGCGGCGTCGATGGGCCGGCCGGCGTCCTCGGTGCGGTAGCGGCCGACGGCGTCGAAATTTTCGAGGCTGAAGCCGAGCGGGTTGATGACGGCGTGGCAGCCCTGGCAGTTTTCAGAGTGCGTGAGTTTGGTGACTTTTTCGCGCATCGTCATGCCGTGTTCGAACGAGGTCTCGTCAAAGGTCTGCGCCTGCGGTGGTGGCTTGAGGGCGCGGCCGACGATGCTGCGGGTGAGAAACACACCGCGATGGATGGGCGAGCTGGTGGCTTTATAGGAAAGCGCGGCCAGGAGGTAGGGATGGGTGAGCACGCCGGAGCGCTGGCCGGCGGGCGCGGTGATGCGGGTGAACTCGTCGGGTGTCGCCACGCCGGTCGGCGCGGGCAGCCCGTAGAATTTCGCGAGGCGATCGTTGGCGAAAAGATAATCGGCGCGAAGCAAGTCGCGAAAATCGGAGCGCTGGCTCCATACGACGTCGTCGGCAAAAACGCCGAGTGAGGCGCGCAGATCGTCGATGATGTCGGGCGTGAAATCAGGGAAGAGTTTCACGTCCTTGCCGAGGTCCTCCAGGTAGCGGAGTTGGAGCCAGTGCTGAAAGAACTCGCGCACTTTGGCGCGCGCGCGGGGATCTGCGAGGAGGCGTGCGGCCTGGGTGGCGACTTCCTCGTGCGTGCGGAGCCGACCCTCGGTGGCCGCGCGGGCGAGCTCGGCGTCGGGCGCGGAATCCCAGAGTGCGAAGGCGAGGCGCGTGGCGGTGCGCGTGGCGTCCGACTCGTGCGCGGGCAGCTCCGTGTAGAGGAAGTGGGGCGATTTCAGTGCGAGCAGCACGACGCGGCGCAAACCTGTCTCTACGTCGGGCGCCGAGCGCAGGAGGGCGGTGACGTTGCGCTGCGTCTCATCGGGCGTGAGCGGGCGGCGAAACGCGACAGAGACGAATTTTTTCGCGAAGGCCGCGAGTTTTTGGGCGCGCGCCGGGTCATTGGGGCGCGTGCCGGCGAGACGGTCGAGCCGCTTGATGACGTGGTTCGCGACTTCGAAGGCGGCGTTGGTCGTCGCTTCGTCCCACGCGTTGGAAACGGAAATGCTGCGTTCGTAGCCTTGGCTGCTGTCGTCGGCGGGGAAGCGCGTGGCGACGACGAAGGTGGGGGTGGCTTTCCCGGTAGAAAGATTGCGCGCGGGGATCGCGCGCTCGCTGCCGTGTGGCGGTTTCCAGCGGAGCGAGATGGCGGGCGCGATGGGCGAGCCGGTTTTTTCGGGCAGCGCCCAGTAATCGATGGCGATGGGGTAGGCGCGGCCGCCGAGCAAGCGGAGCGTGACGCGGTGGTCGGGGTCTTTTGGCGTGGAGACGTTGACGTCGAGCGTGGGCTCGGTGCCTGAGCGCAGGTCGGGCTCGGCGTTGATCCAAACGCGAACACTGTTGGGTGTGCGGATGACGAACTCGTGATCACCGGTCTCGTCGGCGAAGACGGTGCCGCGCCACTGCGCGGAGAAACCGGCGGGCTCCCGTGAGTTGGGCGTGGCAGGGCGGTCGAGGGGCGGAAGCGTGAGGCGTGCGCGGAGCTCGCCGTTTTCGGGGAAGACAAAATCGACGGCGGCGTCGGTGCCGCGGTGGGCGATTTTCGCAGCGTCGAAACGACCGCGTTGGGCGACGGAAAAATACGTGGCCGCGAGGCCGGGCGGCACGTCGGACGAGATGGGTTCTGCGGCGGTAGGCGGCTCGATCGAGCGGAAAAGATCGGCGACCGTAACGGCGTATTGGCGGTTCGTGAGATGGGCGAGCTCGATGCGTGCGGGGTGGAGGCGGGCTTGCGCGGCAGGTGAGTAAAGTGACTCGAAAACGTAGGCAGCGACGGCCGCGGACTCACGGGATGCGAGGGTGCCCGGATGATCGTCGGGCATGTTTTTCTCGATGTAGCGGGCGAGGCGGGGCAGCGACCAGTCGCCGACGAGCGCCTCCTTGTATTTGTTTTCGACGCCCTCGCCGCGCGCGCCGTGGCAGTCCGCGCACGTCTGGCGATAGATGCGTTCGCCGGAGGCAAGCGTGGCCGGACGCGACGGCGTGACGGAGCAGGAGACGGCAACGAGGGCCGCGGCGACGGCGAGGAAGGCGGCGATGGGAAGGGGAATGGGCGGGGTCCGGGGCATCGGGCTCGGAGGGGAAGCGAAACGGTGTTTGGTGCCGAGGTAAATGTCGGGGGCGGGCGGAGCTGGCGGGCGAAAAAATTACGCCAAGCGTTTTTTTGGTTTCGAATTTTTCGCGCAACGGCTCGGCGACGAGCGCCGGCCCTACAGCCCGGGAGCAAAGTGCTCCGGGTTTTAGAAGGTCCCCTTCACGCCCAGGGTGAGTTGCACCCCGGTGGTGAGCACCTGCGAGACGCGGGCGTAACCGGGCGTCTGCGAACCGAAGCGCAGGAGGGTTTCGGGGATGTCGAAGACGTTTTGCGCGCTCGCGTAGAGGAAGAGATCTTTGCGCAGTTGGTAGTCGACGTTGAGATCGAGGCGGGTACGCGATTTGGAGTATTCGTAGGCGTCGGGGCCGAGGGCGACGACGGCACCGCCGCGTTGCTGGCCGCGGTAGTTCCACTTGAACATTATGCTGAGAGGCTTCCGGGTGAAATCGAAGCCCCAGTTGGCGCTCTCGGGAATGAAGCCGCTGAAGTCGGCGTCGCGGCCGCCCTGTAATTTGAGCTTCGTGCCGTTCGCGAAGGCGCTGAAGTAGCGGCCCCAGGAGCCGAGCGGACGGAGCGAGTGGCGGATGTTGAACTCGACGCCGTCGACGCGGGCGGTGCCGGGGACGTTGTAGGTGGTCGTGATTTGCCAACCGACGTAGCGCGGGTCGAGTTCGAGGAGTTCGAGGTCGGCGGCGGTGGCGACCTTCACGGCGTCACCGAAAAAGTCGCGGATTTCTTTACGGAAGACGCCGGCGCTGAAAATTCCGCCCTGCGGCGTGTAGTATTCGACCGAGAGATCGTAGTTGTCGCCGGTCCACGGACGCAGGCCGGTATTGCGGGTGGTGATGCGGCCGGGGATTTGCGAGGGGTCGGGCGTGGCGTTGCCGAAATCCGTTTCGTCAACGGTGGTGTTCGGGACGATGGCGGTGAAATCGGGGCGGCCGTAGGTCTTCGCGTAGGCGGCGCGGGCGAGGAAATTTTCTTTGATCTGATAGGTGAGATGCAGGCTCGGATAACTGCCGTCGTAGGTGCGCGAGGCTTTGGTGCCGCGCTCCTGGCGGGTGACGGTGAGCTCTTGCAACGAGCCGATGACACCCGCCTCGGCGCGGCGGTCGCGGACGCCGGCCGCGTTGCGGACAAACGTGCCGTCGGCGTTGCGCCGCCAGACGGCGTTGGGGTCGTTGCGGATGCCCTGGCCGTCGGCGTCGGTGCGTTCGTAGCGCACGCCGGTGAGGACTTTGAGGCGGTTGTGGAAAAGGCCGAACTCGCCCTGGACGTAGCCGGCGCTCACGGCTTCTTGCAGCCACTCGGAATTGTTCAGGCGGAAAAGTTCCTCGGCCGTGACCTGGGCGGTGGTCTTGGCGAAGAGGGTCGGGTTGGCCTGGAAGGCACGCAGAGCGTTGGCGGTGGAGACAAACGGCAGATTACTGAAGCCGAAGTTTTCACGCTGGTTCACGTAGACCTTGTTGCCGAAGAGCGACGGTGAGTCGGGGGTCGCGGGATTTCCGTCGGGGCCGTTGTAGTTCCAGTTGATGCTCTCGCGGCGCACATCGCGGATCTGCACGCGGCGGAGTCCACCGACCTGAATCGCGGCGGGAAACGAAAGCGACGGCAGGGTTTTGCGCACGTCCAGTTTTCCGTTCGTGAGACCGTCGCGGATGACACGCGGCGTGGAGGTGGCGGAGTTGACCTGGTAGTTGTCGAGGTTGGCGAGGTCGAAGGGCCGCTCGGTGTTGTCGAAGACTTGGATGGACTGCGGGCGGAGGTCGTCGATTTTGGCGAAGCTCACGCGGACCGGAACGCGGTTGGCGATCACGAGGGCGCGGAAGCGGCCGTGGAGGGTATCTTGATAACCGCCAGAGGAATTCGACTCGCCGAGGGCGGCGACGACGCGCCAGTTGCCGTTGTCGAAACGGTAGCGCAGGCCGACGGCTTCGGTGTCGAGTTGTTGGCGGACGCCGGCGCCACCGTTGCCGATCGTGATGGCGCCGCGGCCGGTGGCGCCCGAGGTGAAGTCGTCGCCGAAGGTGAGCGGCACGCCGGTGGCGGGAGTGGGCACGCCGTTGGTACCGGTGGTCAGTGAGATCGAGGCGTTCGAGCGGTCGGAGACGAAGCGGCTGCGTTCGACGTTGAGGGAGAGCACGCCGTTGGGGGTGGCGCGCCAATCGGCTTTGAGGCCGAGGGCGACGCGGGTATTGGCGCGCGGTACGCTGTTGAGCTGGAACGATTGCAGGTAGGGCCGGCTGATCGAGGCGCCGGTGACGCCGGTCGCAGTGGCGCTGAAACCGCGCGGAACCCACTCCATCTCGATGAAGCGGTTCTGGCTCTGGCCGGTGACGACGAGGCCGAAGGTTTTGGTGACGGGCAGCGTGTAGTCGAAGGTGAAACTCGGGAGAACTTTGTAGACGCGCTCGTCCGTCGTGTGGGGGACTTTGCTGAAACTCGCGGTGCGGTGATTGCCCGAAAGGCCGACGCTGTAACGGAGCTGGGCGTTTTTGCGTTCGAAGGCGCTCTTGCTCACCATGTCGATCGAGCCGGCCATGGAGTCGGCGGGAGTCGAGGGTGTCGGGACCTTGGTCACTTCGAGTCGCGAAATATTATTGATGGAAACCTGGGTGAACTGAAACACGCGGGACGAACCTTGCGGGTTGCCGGTGTTGGCCATTTGAAGACCGTCGCCGGAGACGACCGCTTGTGCCGTGGGAAAGCCGCGGACGGAAACGGACGCGACGGAGCCGCCGGACTCGCGGTCATACTCGGCGGTGATGCCGGGCATGAATTTCAAGAACTCGCCGACGTTGCCGTCCATGACGTCGCCGAGCGCATCGGCGGAGACGACGTTTTTGATGTTCGGAGCGAAGCGCTGCTCGTTGATGGCAATGGCGGCACCGTCGGTCTCACGGGCGGTCGCGACGACGAACGCGTCGAGCTTGACGGTGCCGGACGCGTCGGTGCCGTAGCGCGCGGCGTTGGTGAGGCTGATGTCCTGATCGATGACATCGCCGGCGCGGATCGTCACGGGGAGCGTGAGGGGATCGAGTCCGGTGAAGAACACTTCGAGAACCGTGGGGCCGCCCGGCAAACCGGTGAGGCGATAGCTGCCGGTTTGATCGGTGAAGACGACGAGGTCGCTGCCCTTTACGGTGACGCGGGCGTTATTGAGGTATTGTCCGGTGGCGATGTTTTGGACGCGACCGGAGATCGCTCCGGTGGACTGGGTCGCGACTGGCGGGGAGGCGTCCGCGGCAGAGCAGACGGGTGACGCGAGGAGGAGCGCGAGGCAGACGGGAGCGGATAATAGCAGGCGGGGCGGGAGGTTCATGGGAATGCTCATGGCGCTGCGGGGGAGGGTTACGGTGGGAAGCGTAGCCTCCAACGACTCCGCATGGACGAGCAATAGTTTTCCCGGCGGATGCCTACAGCTCAGCCAGACGCGTGGATGCGTCGCCGAAGCGGTCGAGCTTCACGCCGAGGCGGTCCATCAGCGAGAGGTGCAGGCTGCAAACTTTGCGGTGGTCGTCGCCCCGGTCGGTGTAGTCGAGGATGCGGCCGGTTTGCAGTGAGCCGCCGCCTTTGCCCGCGAGCACGATGGGCAGCCGATTGGCGCTGTGGGCATCGCCGTCGAAGAGACTCGACGCATACAGGAGGATCGAATTGTCGAGGAGCGAGGTCTCGCCCTCCTTAATGTCCTTCATGCGCTGCACGAGGTAGGCGAACTGCGCGGCGTGAAATTGGTTCGTCTTGAGATACATCGCCTCTTTGTCGGCGGCCTTGCCGTTGTGGGTGAGATCGAGGTGCAGCGCGCCGCTCACGCCTGCGAGGAACTTGAAGTTCATCTGCGAGAGATCGTTATTCAGCATCAGGGTTGCGATGCGGCTCTTGTCCATCTGGAACGCGAGCACCGTGAGATCGAGCATGAGCTTCATGTGATCGGGCACGTGCTGGGGAAGTTCGTTTTTTGGGCGCGGCATGTCGGGCTGCGCGAGGGTGGGGCGCCAGCCTTCGAGGCGCTCGTCTTTCGCGGCGCGCGCGATGCGCTTTTCGATGTCGCGGATCGATTCGAAATATTCGTCGAGCTTCACGCTGTCGCCGCGGCTGATCTTGGGTTTCAGGCCCTGCGTGTCCTGACGGATTTCATCAAGGATGCTGCGGTCGAGGCGGCGGCCGGTGCCGTCACCGACGAGCCGGTCGAAGGCGCGCGACGGATAAATCTCCTTCGTCGCGGGTTTGTTCGGCGTGGCCCACGAAAGGCTGGAGCCGTAGATCATCGAGAGGCCGTCCTCGAGGCGTAGTTCGTTGGGCTCTACGCCGAGCACGAGACTCGGGACGGCGGTGCGGTGACCGATCTGCGCGGCGAGAATCTGATCCATCGTCGTGCCGACCCGAATGACGCCGGGGTCGAGGCTCACGGGCGCGCCCGAGAGGAGGTTCATGCGCCCGAGGTGGGGGCTCGTGGAAGCGAACGCCGCCTGGCTATAGAGGCCCTGGATGAAAACGAGGTCGGCGGCGTGCGGTGTCAGCGGAGTGGCGGCGGGACCAAACTCCATCGCGGCGCCGCTGCCCTTGGCCCACCATTCCGTCGGCTCCACGCCGTTCGAGAAAAATACGACGCCGAAACGCAACGGGGGCTTGTTGGCGGTCTTCGTGGCGGCGGCGGTTGCGGCGAGCAGCGGCAGCGACTCCAACCACGGCAACGCGAGCGCCACGCCGGCACCGCGCAGGAATCGACGACGGGAGAGATGGGGATTGGGGGGGAGGCGCATGGGGTGCGGGGTTATTGCGACGTGGGGAGGGCCTCGTCACTCTGCCCTTGGTGGTGGCGGAATTGGCGGCTCGTTGCGATCTTGATCGCGAGGTCGGCGAACGTTGCGTCTCCGCCGGCCGCGATCATTTCGTTGAGCAGCGGACGGTCGGAGGCGAGGACGGTGCGGCCGAGCGCATAGCCGAGCATTTTTTTCGCGAGGGTCTTCGTCACGAGCGGCTCCCTGGCGCGAAGGTAACGCAGCAGGCCGTCGGTGCCGGTGATGGCGGTCTGGTCGGCAAACTCACCGGTCGTGTCGACCGCGACGCCATCGTCGTAGGTTGTGCGCACGCGGCCGACGGCGTCGAATCCCTCGAGTGGAAAGCCCAGCGGATCGATGCGGAGGTGGCAGGCGGCGCAGGTGGTGTTGCGTTTGTGCTCGTCGAGTTTCTGGCGAAGCGTCAGCGAACCAAACGCCTTCGGGTCCGAGGGCAACGAGCCGGCGTCGGCGGGGGGCGGTGGAGTCGGCGTGCCGAGGATACGGCGCAGCAGCCAATCGCCGCGCTTCACGGGACTCGTCCGGAGCGGGGCGGAGGTCGTGGTCAGGACGGCGCCGAGGCGGAGCGCGCCGCCGCGGTGGAGGGCGTTGGCCCCGTCGATTTTCTCGACGGCGTCCTTCGACTTCACCTCCAGTGTGATGCCGTAGAACTTCGCGAGCGGCTCGTTGAGGAACGTGTAGTCGGCGTGAAGCAGCTCGCGCAACGGGCGATTTTGGCGCACGAGATATTCGAACGTGGAGACGGCTTCGTCATACATCGCGGCGCGCACCTCGTCGGTGAATTCCGGGAAGCGGCCCGAGTCGACGCCGCGAAATTCGTCGAAGCGGTAGAAGCCGAGCCATTGACCGAAAAACTCCGTCGCCAGCCGGCGAGCCTTCGGATCGGCGGACATGCGACGCACTTGTTTCGCCACCTGGTCGGTTTGGCGCAATTCGCCGGCGGCGGCGGCGCGGCGTAGTTCTTCGTCCGGCAACGAGGACCAGAGGAAGAAACTCAGGCGGCTCGCCAGCTCCCAATCGTTGAGCGGTTGCTCGCTGCGCGCGACGGTGGCCTCGACGCGGTAGAGGAACTCCGGGGCCACCAAAATGCGCGCGAGCAAGGCGCGCGCGGCGCCTTCGTGGTCGAGTTTGTTTTCCTTTTTCGTGCGGGCGTAGAAATCCCGGAGGCGCGTCTGCTCCGCGGTGGTGAGCGGACGGCGCCAGGCTCGGCTGGCGAAGGCGAGCGCGTCGTCGACGTGGCCGGGCTCGGCGCGACGCATCGCCTGGGTCACGGTTGCATGGCCGGCCCGCAACATCGCCACGTGCGGACGCATTTCGGCGGGGAGCGTGGCAACCCGCGCGTCGTCGAGATCTGCGACGCGGGCACCCGGCAGTTTGACGCCGTAGTGATCGGCGAGCACGCCGAGGTAGCCGTCGTGGTACGGCCACGAGCCGAGCAGGTCGTGCCACGCGAATTCGAGCCGCACGCGGTCGGCGCCGTCGACGAGATATTCCGTGAAGAACGCGTCTGTGCGTTGGTATTTTACGTTATTCACGAACGCGTCGTGCTCGGGCGTGTTGAACGTGCTGTCGAATGGCGCGGGTACGGGATCCTTGTCGGCCGGATTGGCTTCGCCGTGGGAATTCGGCGGGAGCAACGCGGCGTATTCTGCGAGGCCGGCGCGAAACGTCCGATAACCCGCGCTCGCTGCATCACCGAGGAAGACGCGCGCCCTGGCGCCGCGGGCGGGGACAGCCTCGGTGTCGGCGACGACGAGACGGATGACGGCGTTGCGATCGGTGCCGAGCTCGGCGTCGACTTCGAGCGCGGCGGTGGTGCCCGTCGCGGGCGCAGGTAGTTCGAAGGAGACGGTCGCCGTGGTCGCGAAATCATTTTCACCCAGCGCCGAACCGTCGGGGCTCGCGCCAAACTTCAACGCCGCAGCGGCCGCCGGGGTGAGCAGCAAGCGCAGTGACGTCGTGCGGAGAATCGGACCGGTCGGGCCGCGGCGACCCGCGTTGGCATTCACGTTGACGACCGGCGCTCCTTTTTCCCGGGGGGGCGTGCCGCGCGTGACGACGCGGGCGTTGCGCCACAGGACGACCGGCTTCGCGCCGGCGAGCGGATTGATGTCGGAAAAACTCAGCACGACTTTGAGCGGCGCGGCGGGCGGCGGAGGCTCGGTGCCACGGCCGCCGCGACCGAACCGCTGGCCAAGAGAAAAAGTGTAAGCGTGCGTTGATTCGACCGCCAGAGACTTGTCATCGAAGAGCAGCGGGCTTTCGTCGCCCGCGCCACCTGCCGCGGTGTCGCCGCGACCGAAAAACCAGCTCGGCCACGTGGTGATAAATTTTTGTAATTCCGCGCAACCGGCGCGCGCCTGAAGAGTCGCGGCCGGCGCGTCCGTGCCGGGCGCAGACAGGGCGCGCCAACGCCCGACGATGTCGCGTGCCGGGTAACCGAGGTTCGGGCGGTTCACGGTCGACCAGATGTGTTCGGCAAATGCGGCCGTGAGCCCTGCCTGGGCGGCGATGTCACTCAACGTTGCGTTCGCCTCACCGAGTGCCGCGCGATGTTGGAACCGCCACGCCGCGAAAAATACTTGGCCATAGCGCTCGAGCCCAAACGGAAAACCGCCCTCGCCGGATACGACGCGAAAGCCCTTCGTTGCGTGCAGGTCGTTGATGCGGTTGAGCGCGAATAGTTCGAGGCCGGTCTTGCCGGTATCGGGCCCGAACTCCAGCGGTCCCGCGCCAATCATCGCGTGATCGGCGACGGCTTTGGCCGCCTCGAGGTAGCGCTCGAGGTTCGCGTCTTGCACGGTCTGCACGTCGCCAAAATTGGTGAAGCCCTCGCCGCCGACCGAATCGCTGGAGGCATCGATGCCGACCTTGAGATCGATCCCGGTCAAATCGCGGATCGCGTAGGCATATTCGCCGCTGGTCAGTCGTCGCACCGTCACGCGGCCGGGTTCGCCGGCGTGTTCGCGCTCATAGGTCTGCAGCGCGGTGCGGATCGTTGCCGCCGCAACGCGACGTTCGGCGTCGGTGGGGATTCTCGCGGCGTCGGACGGCGGCATCTCGGCGGTATCGAGCATCTCGATCACTTTGTCCCACTCGTCGGCGTGGGGGCCCACCGAACCTTTGGCGGCAATCCGCTCCAAGTTTAGCCCGCCCTTGTGCTTCGTGTCGCCGTGGCATTCGAGGCAGTAGGTTTTGAAAAACTCCGATGACTTCGCCGCAGTTTGGCCGGACGAGATGGCCGCAGGGCCGAAGCACAGGAAAACGGCGAGGCTAGGGCGGAGGGGTTTCATCTGGGGCAGTGGCCGGAGGGCAACGACGCGCGGCTTCGAGGAAAGATGCGGCGTCCGTCGCGCGCTATTTCCAATCGTCGGTGCGAAACGGGGAGGCGGGGAGGCCGGCGCCGTTGTAGAGATTGCAGGTCGGGAGATTTTCCCAGGCGTAGCGGGCGGCGAGCGGGGCCGTGACCTCGGGTGAGGAAACGATGACGGTCTTTCCTGCGAGGCGGGCGGTGGCGGGTTTCCAGACGTGGTCGGAGCCGGCGACGACGAAGCCGGTGAGCGGACCGGCTTTGGCAACGAGGCCGCCGTCGGCGTGGGTGAAGCGCAGGACAATTTCACCGCCGCGAATTTCGTGGCCGGCGGGGAGTGGGCCGGAGGTGGCGGGGACTTTTTGTGCGTAGACGGTGCCGAGGGCCCACTGGGCGAGGCGATGGCCGACGGTTTGTTTATCTTTCGGGTGAATGTCGTTGGCCTCGCCGACGTCGATGGCGACCGCCATGCCGGTGTGCGGGAGGGCGAGGGTTTTTAGCATGGCCTCGCGGACGGTGGGCCAATCGCGGCCGGCGCCGAGGAAGTTCGGGAGCTGCACCCAGGCGAACGGGAAATCATAGCCCCATCGGGCGCGCCAATCGCGGATGAGGAGCGGGAGCTGGTGTTCGTAGAGCGGGGCCTTGGCGGGCGTGGAGTTGGCCTCGCCCTGATACCACAGTGCGCCGCGGATAGCGTAGGGGATGAGCGGGGAGATTTTGCCGTTGAAGAGACCTCCGGTGGAGGAACGGACGGCGGGGGCGGCCTTGGCGGTCTTGGCGGATTTTTGGGCTTTTTTCTCGGCGGACTTTTGTTGCTCGGGCGCGGGCGCGGGCGGCGTGGCGGGGGGGAGCGCGGCCAGGGCGGCTTGGATTGCTTTGCTGTTTTTCTGCACGTCGGCCGCGATCCACGCCTCGATGGGGGTGCCGCCGACGGAGGAGTTGATGAGGCCGACGGGGACGCGGAGGGTTTGGTGGAGCTCGCGGCCGAAGAAATAGAGTGCGGCAGAAAATGCACCGACGTCCTCGGGCGTGGTGGCGACCCAGTGACCTTTGCCAACCGACTTCGGTGAATCTGCGTTCACGGATTCCTCTTTGTAGTGACGCAAGAGCGGGAAGGTCGCGGCTGATTTCTCGGTTTCGAAATTCTGGGCGCGGCTGACGGTCATGGCCATGTTGGACTGCCCCGAACCGAGCCAGACCTCGCCGACGAGGACGTCCTGGATGACAATGGAATTGTTGCCCTTGATCGTGAGAACCTGTGGGGAGGACCCAGCAGAGAGGTTGGTTAACGCGACCTGCCATTTGCCGTCGGTAGCGGCGGTCGTGCCGACGGACTGGCCGGCGAATTCGACGGTGATTTTCTCGCCGGGAGCGGCGGTGCCCCAGACGGGCACACGGGCGTCGCGCTGGAGGACCATGTGATCCGAAAAGATGGCAGGGAGTGAAACGTCGGCGCGTGCTGTGAGGGAACAGAGCGCAAAGGCGAAGACGGCGAGCGGGCGGGGTGAGGGTTTCATGGGGAAAGGAAAGGCGGGATCAACCGACGGTGCGCGTAGGCAACCACGGTTGGAGCGCGCGGTGCAAGGGGCATTGGGCGCGGTCGATGGGCGAGCCGGTGCGGTATTTTGCGAGGAGGTGCACGGAGCGTTGGGCGAGGAGGCGGCGGATCTCGCGGCGGCGGCCTTTTTCGCGGGGGATAACCATCGTGTCGTAGCCGGTCGTCTGGTGGCGGAGCCACGCGATGGTGGCGGCCTCGGCGCGCTCCTCGATCGGGATGCGTTCGGTGCGGGCGACCGTGCCGCTGCCGACGGGCGTGGCGTGTTCGGTGATGAGGTTGGCGAGCGTGGCGGCTTCGAGGCGGAGCGTCGGGTGGAAATTGAGAAACCGGACGAGGGCGTCGCGGAAATCCACGGCGTAGTCCTCTTCCTCGGCGGCGCGGCGTTGGCGGCCGGCGTCAAGTTTTCGTTGATACGAAGGATCTTCGCGTTCGACGACAAGGGCGGCGCGCAGAGCCTCGAGGCGGGCGGCAGGGGCCCAGATACCACGGGAGAAACGTTTGCGGCCTTTGAGTTCGATGACGGTGAGGGTGGGGCCGTCTTGTTTGATGCGGCGGCTAAGGGCGGCGTCGCCGGGAGGAAGGAGCGTCCAGTCGGCGGGCACGGCTTCGAGGATGCCGTATTCGTTCAGGATGTGGCGGGCGACGGGAGCGGGGCGGACTTCGCGGGCGAGAGGAGGCATCGGGCGATGGAGCTGGGGTCGTGGACGACGTGACAGGAGGTGGACAAAGGCGAAGAAATACGTTCAGGGATGATTGGCTCCAAAACAATTCCATGAAAATCATTCCAACTCTTCTGGGGTTTGCGTTTACAGGCAGTCTTTCGGTTCAGGCCGCTGAACTGGTGAAAAAATGGGAGACGCCGGCCGCGTTATTTACGCCGGAGTCCGTGCTCTTTTCGGCTAACGACAAAGTGCTTTATGTTTCGAATATCGGAACAGGTTCCGATCCGTGGGCGAAGGACGGGAATGGCTCCATCGCAAAGGTGGGGCTCGACGGGAAGGTCATCGCGGCTGAATGGGTGAAAGGGCTCGATGCGCCGAAGGGCCTGGGACTGCGCGCGGGGAAACTCTATGTGGCGGATTTGAGCCGAGTGGTGGTGATCGACGTTGCGAAGGGCGTGATCGAAAAATCCATCGAGATCGAGGGCGCCAAGGGCTTGAACGACATCACGGTCGATGCGGCGGGCGTCGTCTATGTTTCCGAATTCAAGGCGGGTAAAGTTTACGCGATTACCGACGGCAAACCGACCTTGTTCCTCGACGGGCTCAAGACGCCCAACGGCCTGCTTGCGCACGGCAAGGTGCTCTACGTTTTGGACGACGGTGCGTTGTTGGTAACAGGCGCGGGCCCGAGCAAGACACTCACGAAAATTGTGGACGGGCTCGAGGGCGGCACCGACGGCATTGAACACATCAAGGGCGATGAGTTCATCGTGTCGTGCTGGGGCGGGGTCGTCTACCACGTGAACGTGGCGACCAAGCAAAAGCAGGTGTTGCTCGATACGCGCGCAGCGAAGGTCCACTCGGCTGATATCGGCTACGATGCGGCGAAGCGGATCGTGTATGTGCCGACGTTTTTCACGAACACGGTGGTGGCTTACGAGTTGAAGTAAGCGGCGGCGGAGGCGAGGCGAAGGCGGCGGTTGGAAAACCGCCGCTCCGTTGCGATCAGGGGGCTTTCACGTCGAAGCAGTAAATCAAGTCCTGATCGCGGAGATAGAGTTTGCCGTGGCTGATGACGGGGTGGGTCCAAATCTTACCTTTATCGCTGCGGATCTTAGTCTGTGGGGAGAGGGTGAAGCGGCTGACTTCCTTCCAGGCAGCGGGTGAAGCCTCGGCCAGGACGAGCGTGCCGGTGCGTTCGTCGAGGCAGTAGAGCAGGCCATCGGCAGAGCTGATGGCGCCCTTGCCGAGGCCTTTGTGCATCCATACTTCGGCTCCGGTGGCGAAGTCCTGACAGACCCAACCGTTGTCATTGTGGCCGTAGACATGGTCGCCGACGAGGACCACGCCGCCGTGGTGGTTCTTCATGACTTTGTTTTCATAGACGACGGTGACTTGGTTGTCGGTGCCGATGCGGACGAGTTTCGAGCCGGAGCCGTAGCCGGCGGTGACGTAAACTTCGTTGCCCCGGACGATGGGGGTCGGGATGACGGCGGTGCGCCCGGAGAATTCAGTTTGCCAGAGGAGCTTCCCGTCTTTGGGGGCGAGGCCGAAAACGGACTTTTCGTTGCGTTGGACGAGCTGGGCTTGGCCGTTGATCTTCGCGGGGACGATGGAGGAGTAGTGGGCGGGCTCGGTGATGTCTTTTGACTGCCAGACGATCTTGCCGGTGAGTTTGTCGAGGGCAGCGACCGTGCCCTTGGCATCGCCGGGGGTGCAGAGGACGTTGGGGCCGTCGACGAGGACGGATTCGGTGTAGCCCCATTTCGGGATATGTCCCCCGAGACTTTTCATCGTGGTTTGCCAGAGGATTTTTCCGTCGGTCGCGCTGATGCAGACGAGGTTGCCGGGACCGCTGAGGGCGTAGACGCGATCGCCATCGACTGTGGGCGTGCCGCGCGGGCCGTCGCCCCAACCGTTGTCGAGGATGCCGCCGAGTTTGGCGGTCCAGAGCTCTTTGCCGCTGTTGGCGTCGAGGACGAGCAGGATTTCGGAACCGTCGCGGGTGCCGATGGTGTAGTATTTTCCGTTGGCAATGGCCGGGCCGGAGTAGCCTTGGCCGGCATGCTCGAAGAGCCAGAGGCGTTTGGGGCCGTTGGCGGGCCATGATTTGAGGAGACCGGTTTCCTTGGAGACATCAGAGCGGTCCGGGCCACGCCATTGGGGCCAGTCGGAGCCGACGGCGAAGGCGGAGAGCGTCAGGGCAATGAACGCGAAAAATGCGGTGAGTGGGCGGCGTGAGGAGGGCATGGCGAGGGGAAGGCGGGAAAGTTCGGGGAAGGAGAATCGAAACGGGGATTTGCGCAACTTTGGCGAAGGGACAGTGCGGAGCATGAGTGCGGCAGGTTGGGTGAGAGCAGCCGTAAGGCCGGCAGACGTTGGGACAGAAGACGTGGGGGGCGCGGGCAGGATGCGGAGAATTGAGCCGCGAGCGAAATTTTTATGCCGACGCGAGGATTGCTTGAGTCGGACGGGAGTTTGGGCGTGGAGTGGGTGCGATGAAAACTACCCCACGTGTGTCCCGGCCAGAAACGAAGGTGTCTCGTCGAGAGCTTTTGCGCGGGACCGCTTTGCTGGGAGCGTCGGCCTTGGCGGCGAGTGCGACGACCGGCCGTGCGGCCGCGAGTGAGGAGTATCGCGTGAAAAACGGGAAGGTGCGGCAGTCCGTGGTGCCCTGGTGTTTTAAGCCGATGACGCTTGATGAGCTTTGCACGGTCGCAAGGCGACTCGGACTGCCTTCGGTCGAGCTGACGACGCCGGAAAACTTTCCGTTACTCAAGAAGCACGGGCTCGTGTGCGCGTTGACGAGCAGCCATGGATTTTCCAAGGGCTTCGCGCACATCGAGGAGCACGCGGAGTGTCTCAAGGTGTTGCGTGAGCGGATCGACGCCACGGCGGCGGCGGGGTTTCCCTCAATCATCACGTTCTCTGGATTTCGCCGCAAGATTTCCGACGCGGAGGGGATGAAGAATATGGTCGATGGGTTGAAGAAGATCGCCGGCTACGCGGAGGAAAAAAAGGTCACCGTGTGTCTCGAGATGCTGAATTCCAAGGTGAGCGAGGAGATGAAAGGGCATCCGGACTATTTCTGTGACGACATCGACCGCTCGGTGGAGATTTGCCGGCTCGTCGGGTCGGAACGCGTGAAGGTGCTCTTCGATATTTATCACGTGCAGATCATGCACGGGGACGTGATCCGGCGCATCCAGCAGCACAAGGATTGGATCGGCCACTACCACACGGCGGGCGTGCCGGGGCGCAATGAAATCGATGGCACGCAGGAAGTGAATTACGGGCCGATCATGCAGGCGATCGTGGCGACGGGATATCGCGGTTACGTCGGGCAGGAGTTTATTCCGCTGCGGGACAAGGTAACTTCGCTGAGCGAGGCCGTGCGGATTTGCGACGTGTGAGCCTGAAGCCGGGGCGCGGGTGGTTGTCGTAGGACCGGCAGCGCGATCAAGCAGCGCAGTTCAGGTGAGGCGTTGGTGCATCCATTCCAGGCAGACGCGGTTGTTGGCCTCTTCGTCGGCGAGTTGTTGCGTCATCGGGAGGCCGGCGATGGTCGGAGGCGGTTGCTTCAGAGGGTGGGTTTGCACGCGATCCATCGCGGCGGCGAGATGGGTGGCTCGGCGGTCGGGAAAGGTGGCGAAGTAGCCGTCGTCGAGGCAGGGGACGAGGAGTGGGTCGCGTGTGGCCATCTCGAGGTTGAAGCACACGCGAGGGTTGGCCTTTCGGAGGGTTGCGGCGATGCGGGGGAGGTCGAGGAAGCCTTGGCCGCAATTCACTTCGCTGAGCAAGAAGCCGCGGGCGTGCGGTTGAATGGCCATATCCTTGAGGTGCACGCTGAGCGTGAAGGGGGCGAGCGCCTCGACGGTTTCGTAAGGGTCCTCGAGGAGGGCGAGGTTGTTACCCGTGTCGACGTTCACTCCGAGCCACTCGCTGTTGAATTCCCGCAGGAGTCCGGCGAGTTCGCCGCCCGTGAGGTCCTTGTGGTTTTCCACCGCGAGTTTCAGGCGGTGTTTTTTCAAGATCGGTTCGACCCGGGCGAGGCGGAGCGAGGACTCGGCGCGAAATGCTTTGAAGGCATCAAGGGTTTTCCACGTTTCGTAGCGGCGCGAGCCGGAGAGAACGGCGCGCGCCACGGTGGCGCCGGCGAGGCGCGTGAGCCGAATATCGCTTTCGAATTTGTCGAGCTCGCCGTCCTTCGTGGGTAGGCGCAGGTCGCCCTCGTAGTAGCCGCCGGTTGCTTCGACGTGGAGGCGTAGTCGGGTGGCGGCGGCTTCGTCGAGGGTGGACGAGCCCGTCTGCGCGCCGTCGGTCCCGAGTCGGCGGACGTAGTCGTAAAAAGTGGGGCCATCGGTGAAGGGCACGACGGCGGACTTGTCGCGGAGAGCGCTCCAGGCGCGATGGCAGGAAAACGTGCAGACGCCGAGGCGGCCTGGCGCTCGGCCGCTGGCGGCGAGGGCGTGGCGGGCGGCGAGGAGAGCCGGCATGGTGGCGAGAAACGTGCGTCGATTCATGTGAGCAGGGCCTTGAGTTCCGTCGCCCACGCTTCGCGATAGGCGCGGCGCAACCGAGCGCTGGCTCCCCGGGCGGAGCGGAGGTCGTTGGCGCCGATGATGCGCGCGTAGGATTTCGCGGTCAGCACGGTGGCGGCGGAGGAGATCGCGGCGGTGCGCACGGACTGACGACGAGTATCGGTCGGGGAGGGGTTCATGGGGACGGGGCGGACTGACCGGCGGGATGGGGCGGCGGCGACAAAAAGCGTTTCGCGGCGGGCACGCAAGCGCGCGCAGGCGAGGGCCGCACGTGAACACGTGCGGCTACGTGGGACGGGAGGCGCGGGTCAGCGGGCCGGGCGGCGGAACATCACGTGGTCGCGTTGGCCGCCGCTGAGCACGAAGGCGACGAGGTCGAGCACTTCGGGCTCGGTCATCGACGAGAGGAGCATGGGCGGCATCGGCGAAATTTTCGAGGGCTCGATGCTCTGCACTTCTTTACGGTCGACGCTGACGCGCTGGTTGGGGTCGGAGAGGTCGGTGTTGATCGTGACGGTGTCGCCGCTGAGATTGACGACGGAGCCGACGACGGTCTCGCCGTTGTTTTTGGTGAGCACGGAAGGGACGAACTGCTCGTTGATTACTTTGCTCGGGTTGAGGATTTGATCGAGCAGGTCGTGCGGGCTGTAGCGGCCGCCGGCGGCGGTAAGGTCGGGGCCGGTCATGCCGCCTTCATTACCGAAGCGGTGGCAGGCGAAGCAGGCGGCGGCACCGAACATCTTGCGGCCTTGGTCGAAGTTGCGGCCTGCCATGCCGCGGGCGGCGGCGGCCGAGAGTTCCTCGAGGGTCCAGTTTTTGAAGGGGCGGCCGGCGAAGATCTCGCCGAAGTTTTCGATGGCGCTGCGGACTTCGGGTTTCTTGTCGAGGAGGGGTTGGAGCGCGGTGCGCTCTGAGGGGGTGAGTGTCGCGAGGGCGTCGGTGCGGATGAACTCGATGAACTTGGAGAAACTCAGGCCGCCGCGAAAATTCGTGGCTTTGTTGAACCAGGTGAATTGCGCGGTGCGCAGGGCAGGCGTCCAGCCGGTGTCGAGCATCCGCAGCGAGCGGGCGTATTCGATCTGTTCTTCCTGCGTCGGCGCGGCGGCGATGAGCGCGATCGCTTTGACGGCGACGGAGGGGGAGCGGAGGTGAACGAGAATTTCGCAGAGGAGCCAATTCAGGTCGGGCGTGGGGGCGGGGAACAGCGGGTCGAGTTTCGCGAGGAGCGGCGCGGTGGCGGCCGAGGCCGGAAGATCAAAACGGTGGAGGACGATCTGCGCGGTGCGGACGAAGGCGAGGCGGCGCTCGGCGTCGAGGGCGGACCAATCGGTCGCGGTGAGCGCCGCGAGGAGTTTCGCGCCGAGCGCGGTGTCGACGGGCGGGCTGTTTTTCGTGCGGTGCGGCGGACTGATCCCGCCGACGCGGGCGAGGGCGAGGAGCGCTTCGACGCGGAGCGAGTGGTTCGGTTCGGCGAGGGCGCGAGCGGACCATTCGGCGGCGGGCTGGTGTTCGACCGCGGTGCGGGCAGCCCAGCGGATGAAGCGGTCGGGCGAATTCAGGTGCGGCCACGCGAAGGCAACGGCCTGGGGATCGACGCGACCGTGGAAGGCCTCGAGGCGGTGCCGCAGATCGCGCGCCGGGCTGGCGGTGGGTTTCGTGGAGACCGGGGCAGTGGACTCGGGGCCAGTATAGGTGACGCGGTAGACGCCGGACTGCACGCGGCGGCCGCCAATGGCGAAATACATGGCCCCGTCGCCGGGGTGAATCACGGCGTCGGTGAGCGGGAGTGGCGCGCCGGAAAGAAATTCTTCGCGGACGGCTTTGTAGGTGGAACCGTCGGGCTCGAGGTGCACGGCGTGTAGTTTGCCCCAGCTCCAATCGAGGACGAAGAGGGCGTTTTGGTAGCGGGCGGGAAATTTCGCGCCGTAGCCGAAGGTCGTGCCCGTGGGGGAGCCGGGACCGATGTCGATCAGGGCGGGCAGATTGTCGGCATAGAAACCAGGGCGCTTGCCGGCGCCATTGCGCCAACCGAATTCGCTGCCGCTCACGACGTGGTTGATGCGGGTGGGGCGATACCACGACGTGTTGAAATCGTATTCCATATCGGCGTCGTAGGTGAAGAGTTCCCCGTCGCGATTAATGGCGGCATCGAAAATATTGCGGAAGCCGGAGGAGAAGACCTCGAAGTCTTTTCCGTCGGGCGAGACGCGGTAGATGATGCCGCCGGGGGCGAGCACGTCGCGCATGAAGCCGCGGCCGTCGGGCATGCGTTTGAGCAGATGGTCTTCGCCCCAGACGGGAGGAACGGGCGAGGTCGGCGCGGGGGTGGTGAGCTTGGCCCCGTTGCCGGTGACGAGATAAAGGCCCTTGCCGTCGGGCGTGAGCAGGACGGCGTGGATGCCGTGATCGCCGCGCGCCTCGATGCGGCGCAGGAGTTCAACTTTGTCGAGCTGGTCGTCGCCGTCGGAATCGGTGAGACGGTAGAGACCGGAGGGGATGGTGTTTTCGTAGTCGTTGACGCCAACGTAGAGCGCGCCGAAGGCCCAGAGCATGCCGTTGACGGCGCGGATCTCGACGGGGAGTTTTTCAACTTGGGCGCGCGTGAGCGTCTGGCCGGGCGGAGGCGGCGTGAAACGATACAGGCCGCCGAACTGGTCGCTCGCGATGATGCGGCCTTTGGGATCGACGCAGAGATTGACCCACGAGCCCTGCTCGACACCCGGGACCGAGTAGATGAGCTCCACGCGGAAATCCTTCGGGGCTTTGATGCGGCTGACGGGGGTGGCCTTGTTTTCGCCGATGGCAGGCCCGACGGTGGCGGGGCGGGCGGACTTGCCGGCTTTGTCGGCCTTACCTGCTTTCTGGGCGTCGGCGGAGTGCGCCGGTGCGAGGCAGACAAGAGCGAGGAGGAGCAGTCCGGTGGAGTGGATGATGGCGGCGCGGAAGGGGGGCATGGGTGGGTGGGAAAGGAGGCAGGGTAAAGGATCGAGTCGACGCAAAGACGGAGCGGCGGGCACAAGCGTCACGCGGGAAAAAGTCTTTTCGCGAGTGGATCGACCCGCAGGCACGAAAGGTGGGCAGGGGAGCGGCGAATGACTGCGGAGATCGGTGCAGCGATCAGAGGCCGGCGGGGTCGGACGTGCGGGGAGGTTTGGGGTGCTATCGTCTAGTGCCCGACGGAAGACGATCAGGGCTTGGTTTCGATTTTGACGTCGGTCACAGGCTGGCCGGCATGGTCGAGGAAACGGACGCTGCCCTGCCAGTTGTTCTCTTCGTTGACGACTTTCAGGACGAGGACGTTGACGCCTTTTTTCAGAGTAACGTTGGCGGCGGTGTCCTCGGCGTCTTTTTCAAGAGAGCGGGCATCGGTGAACTTCACGAGTTCCTGGCCGTTGAGATACACTTTGCCCTGGTCGTTGCTGTTCATCTTCAGCGTGAGGCCGGACTTTTCCGCCGTGCAGACGACATAGGCGACGGCCCACGCGACGACCTGTTCACTTTGGGACGGATGGAGTTCCTTGAAGTCGACGTAGAAGGTGGCCGAAGCGACTTTGGCCCAGGCGAGTTCTTTGCTGCCGAGTTTTTGGACGGCGCCCTCTTTGGCGGCGGGCGAGGCTTCCTCGGCGAATTGTTTTTTGTCGAGAGCGTCGGCGCCGGAGCTTTCGGCAATGGGCAGCGGAGCGAGCACGAGCCAATCGCGGATGAAGCCTTCGGCATCGGGCTTGCCGTTTTGCGCAGCCGCCGGAATGGCCGAAGCAGCGAGGAGCGAGAGCGAGGCGAGGAAGACAGATTTTTTCATGGGGGAGGGGGCGCCCCTCTTGTTGCCTGTCGCCGGTGTGGCGGCGAGCACAGAAACTCTCCCGCGAAGAACCGAAGGATGGGTGGCAAGCAGGCCGCTGACCTCCGCACGTGCCTCCCTCGATGGCGCGCGGAGTTTTACCGGAGTTTCAGGACTATTTGGTGAGCTGCGACGGAGCGCTAGGGGCGGGATGCTCCTCCGGGGGGCTTGGCACCGTAGGGGAATCCGTCTGGGGCCTCGATGCCCTCAGGGGCTTGGGGCATTGAGAGCGCGACGAGACAAAGACCAAGGATCCATCCGGGGATAAGAAGACGGTTCATCGTGGCGGCCGAGGTTTCGGTTGACGACGATCATCGTAGAACGACCGACAACTGGCTGGGAAGTTGTTGGCTAATACAGTGCGAAATTTGCCCGCAGAAATCAGCTCGATCGCCTAATCTTGCCGCCTGCGCTACTGAGCCCGCTATTCAGTCGAGCGGGGCTTTTTCGAAATCCGACGGGAGGACCCAGCCGGCAGCGAGTTTTTCGCCCTTCATGTAGCGCTCGTAGAAATTGACGTGGGCGGCGTTTGAATGGGGGTAGCGGTCGAAGATGGCGCCTTGGCCGAACATGCGCGGATCGCCTTGCGCTTTGAGCTCGGCCTCCATGGCGGATTTGAGTGCGGCGCGTTGGGCGGCGAGCGCGGGTGCGGTAGCGGTGGCGAGATTTTTCACGCAGTCGAGGTCGGTTTTCAGGTCGTAGAACTCCACGGCGGGGCGGCGGCCGAAGCAGAGCGCCCAAAACGGATCGGCGGCGTTGGCGCGATGGGCTTCGAGGATTAACGTCTTCGTGGCACCGGCGTCGACGTTGAGATAACCGGTCTCGGGGTTGCACGCGGGCCAGCGGGAGGGCTCGTAGTTTTCGAGGTAGAGCTGGCCGCCTTTGACAATGCCGCGGACGGGATAACCGACATCGCCGGGGCGGCCGATGTCGTGGCGCTCCATGCCGATCAGGACGTGGTCGCGCGCGGGGTTGATCTGGCCGGAACGGTTGACGCGGAAAATATCGGTGAGGCTGCGGCCGGGCGATTCGGCCATGCCGGTCTTGGCCCACGGGAGTCCGGCGACTTCGGCGAAGGTGGGCGCGAGGTCGATGAAACTGACGTAGTCGTCCGCGACGCGATTGCGGCCGGCGATACCGGCGGGCCACATGGCGGCGAGGGGGACGTGATTGGAATACTCATACGCGCTGCCTTTGCCGCGGGGGAAGGGCATGCCGTGGTCGGAGGTGACGATGACGAGGGTGTTGGCGAGGAGGCCGCGCTTTTCCAGGGCGGCCAACATGCGGCCGAGATGCGTGTCGAAGTGTTCGACCTCGAACGCATAGTCGAGCAGGTCGTTGCGCACGGTGTCGTTGTCGGGCAAAAACAAAGGAACGCGGTCGATATCGGTGAGTTGCTTGCCGCCCTTGGCGACGCCCGAGCCGAACTCGTAGCTGCGGTGGGGTTCGACGGCGCCATACCAGAAGGCCCACGGTTGGTCGGGCGAGGCGGCGGCGAGGAAGTCGTCGAAGTTGGCGGCGTAATCCGAATTTCCGATACCGGAGGCAGGTGGCTTGGCTTTGCGATCGTTGAAGGCCTTGCCTGTCATGGCGCGCGGTTTGCCGGCGGCGTCCTTGGCGATGCCGGGAGCCCAGCCTTTGGTCGTGTGGCCGACAGTCCAGCCGTTTTCGGCAAGCGCTTCGCCCCAGCCTTTGAACTCGGGCGGAAAATAGCAGAGGTGATTGGCGGCTTCTTTCAGTTGCCACGAATTGCGGCCGGTGAGGATGGCGGCGCGCGACGGGGCGCACTTGGCGTTGGGCGTGTAGGCGTTTTTGAAGAGAATCCCGTCGCGGGCCACGCGGTCGAAGTGCGGGGTGCGCACCCACTTCGTGCCGTAGGCGCCGGCGTGGACCCCCCAGTCGTCGGCGATGGCGAAGAGGATGTTGGGCGGGCGCGGCGTGGCGGGATCGGCGGCGCGACTCGCGGGCGCAGCGAGTGCGAGGAGGAAGAGCACGCTGAACAGGGCGAGCAGAAGAGAGCGGGCGAGGGGGAGACTGAGAGCGGTTCGCATGGGAGGAGATGACGGGGTGAAATTTTTGCGCGCGAGGCAAGCCGCGTGTGTCCGACGGTTGAGCGCGGCCGACTAACGCGCCTGATCGAGCGCGGGCAGCGGGAAGTCTTGCGAGGGGACGTGTTGCTCGCGGAGGAGTTTTTCGAGACGGGCGAGGACTTCGGGGTTTTTCGCGGCGACGTTGGTGGACTCGGTGGGGTCGATGGCGAGGTTGTAGAGCTCGGTTTTCACGGGGCCGGGTGCAGTGGCGGGTGCGGATTTGGCGGCTTTGCCGGCGGGGCGGGGCCGGAGATTTTGGCGGACGGCCTTCCAGTCGCCGACGCGAACGGCTTGTTGGCCGCCGTAGCCCGGGGACTCGCGATAGAGGAAGGGGCGCGGTTCTTGGGCGCGGCCGAGGAGCGTGGGGACAAGGCTGATGCCATCGATGTCGCGGGGCGTGCCGGCGGTGGCGCCGGCGACTTCGAGGAGGGTCGGCAGCCAGTCTTCGAAGCCGCTGACGCGGGCGGTGGTCGTGCCGGGCGCGATGCGGCCGGGCCAGCGCACGAGCGTGGGCACCCGGAATCCGCCTTCATAGAAGGAACCTTTGCGGCCGCGGAGATCGCCATGGGAGTTGAAGAACTCGGAATCGGTGCCGCCGAATTGGTCGTAGAGCGGTCCGTTGTCGGAGGTGAAGATCCAGAGCGTGTTGGCTTCGAGCCCGAGTTCTTTCACCAGATCCATGAGGCGGCCGATCTCGCGGTCCAGGCGCGTGACCATGGCGGCGTAGGCGGCGCGGGGGTGCGGGTGCGGGAGGTAGCCACGCGAGCCGTCGTAGGGCGGATCGGGAAATTTGCCGAGGTATTCGGCGAGGGAGTCGTCGGGGATCTGGAGCGCGAGGTGCGGGACGGTGGTGGGGACGTAGCAGAAAAACGGCCGATCCTTGTTCCCGCGGACGAAAGCGCGGGCTTGCTCGCTGATGAGATCAGGGGCGTAGACTTTTCCCGCGAACGAAGCGTAGGTGGCGGGCGAGGCGAGATCGGCGTCGGGCGCGAGTTTCTGGTGCGCGGAGAATTTCGGATTGCCGATTTCGATGTGGCGCTCGTCGTCCCAAAGGTGCGTCGGGTAAAAATTGTGGGCGACGGCCTGGCAGTTGTAGCCATAGAAACGGTCGAAGCCCTGCTTGAGCGGAACGCCGTCGGTGCCGGGCCCGCCGAGGCCCCATTTGCCGAAACCGCCGGTGGTGTAGCCCGCGGCCTGGAGGAGTTTTGGGAGGGTGACGGTGTCGGCGGGAAGGGGGAACTGGCCCTCGGGCTTCAGTTCGCGATTGTCGCGGATGAACGCGTGGCCGGGGTGTTGGCCGGTCATGAGCACGCAACGCGAGGGAGCGCAGACGTTGTTGCCGGAATAGTGTTGGGTGAACTTCAGACCCTCGGCGGCGAAACGATCGAGATTCGGCGTGTGGATGATTTTCTGGCCGAAGGCGCCGATGTCGCCGTAGCCGAGATCGTCGGCGAGGATGAAGATGATGTTGGGCGGCCGGCTGGCAGCGGCGTAGGCGCGTGCGGTCAGAACGACGATCAAGACGCAGGTAACGAGGACGCGAAGGCTAGCACGAGGGCGTCGGAAAACGGATGAGGACATGGGAAACAGCGTTGGGGCGAAAAAGGGGAATCGAGGCCGGGGGGCTTTTCTTGCTGTATCTGCGGCCACGCTGTCGAGGTAACTTGGGCGACACATTGGACGATGGGGTGCGTGGGGGGAGTCAGGCAACCGCGCTTACACGGGAATGACCGCGAGTTGCCCCACGATCGGTCGCAGCGTGCTGCCCTCCACCCAATCGCCCTCAATTTTTTCGATCTTGGCGACCCTCGGTAGACCGCTTTCGCCGTGATGCAATCGGCTCACGAGCATGTCCACTGCACTGATCCCCATCTGTTCCACCGCCTGCCGGACGCCCGAGATGCCGGGGGGATGGGCCGCTGCATCCAAGACGGCCAAGCCCAGATCGCGCGGGATCGAAATCCGCTGACTGCGAAAGAATGCCTGCAACGACGCGTAATGCTTGGCGTGGTCCGCGTAGATCAGCACGTCGGGGCGGTACGCCCGATACCAGGTCTTCAACGCACCTTGGTCCAAGGACGTCCGGGCATAGAAAATAGGAATGTCGGGGCCGCCAAATACATATTTTGAATAGTAGAGATACATCGCCGCCATCACATGGGCGTTCCGTCCGTCTTGATATTCTTGGAGCACCGCGCCCGGACGTTGGTAGCCGCGGGCTTTCAATTGCTCCATCAGCAGCGTGGTGTTGTGGGCGAAATGGCTCCCCACCCGGTGCAGTTTGGTGCGGATGCTTGCACCCTGCGTCACGATGACGAACCGCTGTAATTCCGGGGGAATCTCGTCCTCCAATTCGGGCGCGCCCAGCGAGAGGAGCCCACGGATGCCCCGGGTCTCGATGATCGTGGCGAGCCGGGCTGGACTCATGTCCGGATTGCGCACCCAGAATTCTTCCACCCGATAGCCGAGTTCTGCGGCCCGTTGCACGATGCTGCCGTGCAGACGGGCCAGATGCCCGTGACGCTCCCGGTTCACCCAAGGTCGCGCTTCCGGATAGAGTGACATGAGCCCGACACTGCTGGTCGGTTCGCCTCCGGCATGTTGCCGGATGCTGCGCATCAATTCGCTCACCCGACCGTCGACGACATACTTGTGTTTGCGCACCAAGCGCGCGATCCGGTCCTTCGTCGCTGAGGAAATCCGGGGATGGTTGCGCATCGCCATCGAAATCGTGGCGGGGGAAACGCCTGCGAGTCGGGCCAGTTCACGCGATGTCATTCCCTCTCGATGTTCCCTCGCACCGCTGCGGTCAAGGCCGGTTGGTTAACGATAACCTGCAAGGAGCTTGGCACCGCCGCGCTTCGAGCCTCCATCACGAGCTTCCGGTGCTGTTTTGGCGCGCTCGCGCCGGATGCCACCGCTCCCGTTTCCTTTGTTTTTCCGCTCAGTCACAACCCCCACATCGAAAATGAACCTGTCCTCGTCCCTGATCACCTCCCATGCCGCGCGGCTTCGTCCTGCGTTCGCGGCCATGCTGCTCGCCGCTCTCGCGACCACTGCCATCGGCTTCGCCCAAGCCCCCGCGCCGGCCGAAATCGTCAAACTTAGCGCCTTCGAGGTTTCCGCCGCCTCGCCCAACCGCTACCAAGCTTCCGACGTCACCAGCGGCGGTCGCGTGCGCACCGCCATCTTCGACTCGCCCCAGACCATCAACGTCGTCACCGAAGCGCTGATGAAGGACGTCGGCGCTGTCCGCCTCCTCGACGCCCTCAAATATATTCCCGGTGTCACCGAGTCCACCATTCCCAACGGTCTTGATCGAATCACCGTGCGCGGCTTCCAAATCGACGGCGCGACGGTCGACGGGTTCTACGACATCACCCAGACGAACTTGGACCCCGTCACCCTTGATCGTATCGAGGTCGTAAAGGGTCCCAACGCGATTCTCTCCCCGAGCGGTAGTCCGGGCGGCACGATCAACAACGTCACCAAGAAGCCCCTCTTCGTCGACCCGCGGCACAGTGTCCGCGTCGAATACGGCGCCTTTGATGCCGGCAGCGTAGAGCTCGATTCGACGGGCCGCATCGGCGACGCCAAGAGCAACTTCGCCTATCGCCTCCTCCTCGCGGTGCGCGACTACGATAGCTACTGGGGCAATACCAGCACCAAACGCCAGAGCCTCGCGCCATCGCTTTCCTATAAAGTTGGCTCGAACAGCAAGCTCACGGTCCAAGCGGAATTCTCCAACTGGCTTGCCGGGGCCTATCTCGGCATCCCCATCGATCCATCCTCCGGTTCGACGAACAAAGCCCGACTCCTCTCCGGCGTCTCCGAAACGAAATCCGCTTACGGCGACGACATGTGGCGCCGCGACCGTCGTTCGGCCTATAAAGCCTTTTTCACCAGCGATCTCACCGAGAACCTCTCGGTGCGGGTCGCGGCTCGCCAAGCCTACTACTTCCTCGAAAACACCCAGCTGAATTTCGGCCCCCTCGGCGGCAATGGCGGCGCCCGCGATCCCAACACCGGTCTCTGGGTGCCGTATACGGTTTTCGGTCCAGCTCCGACCTTCACCCCGGCGCCCGCGCCCGTGCAAAGCCGCAGCTTCAGCCGCGGCGGTCAGCGCTCCCGGGTCACGGATGACAAGAAAAACTTTCAAAACGACTGGGTCTACACCCGCACCTTCGGCGACGTGAAGTCGGTCACCGGCGCCGGTTTCGCTTACACCCGCCGCCTGCCCGACGGCCCACAAACCGTGATCAACACCAATATCGCGAGTTCCAACATCAACTTCGACGCCATCACGCTTGAGCCCTACACCGATGTCGACCTCAGCGGCGTCCGGATCAACACCAACGACATCATCGCCGAGCTCACCCGACAATTCTACGCCAACCAGAGCATCACCGCCTTTGGCGAACGCCTCATCGTTTCCGGCGGCGTCTCGCGGCTCATCGTGCGCAACTCCACCACCCGGTTGCCGCGGTCCGGTGTCGCCACCCTTCAGTCCAATTTCTCGATCACCAACGAGAAGAATACCGTCAACTACGGTGTCGTCGTGAAGCCGATTAAAGAGGTTTCGCTCTATTACGGTCACTCGGAGAACGCCTCGCCCGTCGGGACCAACATCACCCCTCCAGGCACTCCCGATTTCTCCGTCGGCAATCAGGATGAATTCGGCGCCCGCGCCCGTCTCTTCGATAACCGTCTCCAATTCGCGGTTACGCATTTCAAGATCGCGCAAAATGCGTTCTCGGTGCCCAACCCCGCCAACCTCACCGTGCCGGCCCCCGTGCCGCCCGCGCCGAACCTGTTCTCCGACCGCGCCGCCCAGGGCTGGGAACTCGAGGCCACCTACGAGATCGTCAAGGGCTTCACCGTCATCGGCAATTACACCAACTTCACCAATCGCGATCCCAACAACGTTCCCTTCCGGGGCACGGCGGAAAAGTCGGCCGCCGGCTGGGCCCGCTACGAATTCCAAAATACCGAGCTCAAAGGGTTCAACGTTTCCGCCGGTTTCAACTGGACCGACAAACGCCCCGGTGATGCCGCCAGCGGTCTCACCCCCGCCAGCACCCCGACCCGGTTAATCCCGAACCTGCCGAGCTTCTATCTGGAAGCCCGGACGCTCGTCGATCTGTCGGCCGGTTACACCCGCGGCGCATGGACCTACCAAGCCAACGTCGACAACGTCTTCGATAAAAAATACCTGATGGCCGCCATCTCGCGTAACGCGGTTTACGCTGGCCCCGGCATCAACTTCCGCGCGTCTGCGACCTATCGGTTCTAAGCGCAACCGGCTCGGCCCGGGCGGAACAGACAGCGCCCGGGCTTGATTGTGTTCCGCCTGTATCTGCATTCGGCCGCCATTTCAGATGTTCCGCTTCACACTGCGCTCACTGCTGGCTGTCGGATTTCTGCCGCTCGTTCACCGGGCCACGGCGACCGTGCCCCCGGTGTCGTTCAACCGCGATATCCGGCCGATCATGTCGGACACGTGTTTTCATTGTCACGGCTTCGACGCCAAGAGTCGCGAAGCAGGGATGCGGTTGGATCTGCGCGAAGAGGCGCTGAAGCCGACGAAACACGACGTCATCCCCATCGTGCCCGGCAAACCGGCCGAGAGCGAAATCATCCTCCGCATCGACGACGACTCCGAGCCGATGCCGCCCGAGAGCGCGCACAAAAAGCTCACCCCCGCGCAAAAGGAACTGTTCCGCCGCTGGGTCGCCGAGGGCGCCGTCTACGAACCGCACTGGGCCTACGCTCCGCTCACCCGTCCGGCCGTCCCGACAGTTCCAGCCGTGGCAGCGATCAAGAATCCAAAATCCAAAATCGAAAACTCCCCGAATCCCGTCGACGCCTTCATCCGCGCGAAACTCGCGACCAAGGGAATATCTCCGTCGGCCGAGGCTGGGAAAGAACGGCTCCTCCGCCGGGTCTCACTTGATCTCACGGGCCTGCCGCCGACCGCCGCCGAGGTGGCCGCGTTTCTGGCTGACCGCTCGCCCAACGCCTACGAGCGACAAGTCGAGCGGCTGCTCGCCTCTCGCCATCACGGCGAGCGCCTTGCGGTGTGGTGGCTCGATCTTGCGCGCTTCAGCGACACGGTCGGTTTTCACGGCGACCAGAACCAGCGCATTTTTCCGTATCGCGACTACGTGATCAACGCCTTCAACGCGAACAAGCGCTTCGACCAATTCACGCTCGAGCAGCTCGCCGGTGATCTGTTGCCCAATCCGACCACCGAGCAGCGCGTGGCGACCGGTTACAACCGGCTCAACATGATGACCCGCGAGGGCGGCGCGCAGCCGGCCGAGTATCTCGCGAAATACGGTGCCGAGCGCGTGCGCGGGGTTTCGGCCGCGTGGTTCGGCAGCACCTTTGGCTGCGCGGAGTGTCACGACCACAAGTTCGACCCGATCAAAGCGAAGGACTTTTACGAACTGCAGTCGTTCTTCGCGGATGTTAAACAGTATGGAGTCTACAGCGACTACGACTACACGCGGAATCCGGACTTAAAGGGATTCAACAACGAGTATCCGTTTCCACCCGAGCTCGAAGTCCCGAGTCCTTACCTCGCGGCTCGCCACGAACGTCTGCAGACGGAATTGGCGGCGTTGCTCGTTTCCTTAAGACAACGCGGGACCGAACCCAGCGCCGCTGCCCGCCTCAGGTCGTGGATCGAAGAGACCCGCGACTACCTCGGGCGGGTTCCCGGCGGTTGGGAGCCGATTCGCGCAGCGACGTTTGAATTTCGTCGGGGCGCCTTGGTGCTGCCCGAGCGCACCGCGGCCTTCGATGCCGATGGCACTTTCCGACCGAGCAAGCCCCTCGCGTTCCAAGAGAAAGTGCAGATCCAGTTTCGGCCCGGCGACGGGCGCTTGGCCGCGATCCGCGTCGAGGCGCTTGTGGAGCCCATCCCGGAAACCTACGAGTGGAGTTATCCGTCGCACCCGCTGGTGCCCTCGCTCAGCGTGCTCGGAGCCGACGGTAAGACCCGCGACGTGGCGTTCGCCTTTGGCGAGGCTTCAGCGAAGGCACCGCGCTTCAGCAGCGGCGTCGAAGCGCTCGGGATCACGGCAGGGTGGAAGTTTCCCGTCGTGACCAAGGCCGAGTCCCACGCGGGAATTTGGCTTTTGGCCGAGCCGCTCGTGCTCGCTCCGGGCGAAACCTTGGTTCTCTCGGTGATCGGCGACAAATTTCCCCCCGTCCGCTTCTCCACGAGCCGCCTGAGCGCGCTCCAACCGCTTGAGGTCGCGACGCCCGCGATGCTGGCGGCGCTCACGGCGGCAAACCGCACCCCCGAGCAGCAGACGCTCGTGACCAACGCTTGGCTCGCGAGCACGCACGAAGACCGGGCGGGCATGGCGCGCTACAACCAGACCGTCGCCAAGCTCCACGAAGCGCGGGGCGGTCAGGCGATGACGATGGTCACCGAAGCAACCGCACCGATCCCGGTGCGCCTGCTCCACCGCGGCAACTGGCAGGACGAGACCGGTCCGCTGGTGACGCCCGCGACGCCGAGTTTTCTCCCCGGCCGCCTGGAAAGCACGTCCGACAAACGGCTCACCCGCCTCGACCTCGCGCGCTGGATCACCTCGCACGACAACCCGATCACGGCGCGCGCGGTTACGAATCGCCTCTGGGCGATGTATTTTGGCACCGGCCTGAGCGCCGCGGTGGACGACCTCGGCTCGCAGGGCGAATGGCCCTCGCACCCGGAATTGCTCGACTGGCTGGCGAGCGAGTTTCGGGAGAGCGGTTGGGATTTGCGTCATTTAATCCGCCTCATTGTGACGAGCGCGACCTATCGCCAGAGCAGTGACTATCGCGCGGAACTTCGTGAAGCCGATCCGGCCAACCGTCTGCTGGCCGCGCAAAATCCACGCCGCCTCGAAGCCGAGTTCGTGCGCGACAACGCCCTCTACATTGCGGGCGCGCTCGACCTGCGCGACATCGGCGGCCCGAGCGCGAAGCCGTATCAACCCGCCGGCTACTATGCGGCACTCCAGTTTCCCGACCGCGATTATACCGCCAGCGATGCCGATGCGCAGTGGCGCCGCGGCGTTTACGCGCATTGGCAACGCACGTTTCTCCATCCGATGCTCGCCAACTTCGACGCCCCCGCGCGTGACGAATGCGCCGCACAACGCACGCTCAGCAACACGCCGCAGCAGGCGCTCACGCTGTTGAACGATCCCACGTTCGTCGAGGCCGCGCGCCTCTTCGCCGCCCGCATCGTCGCCGGCGGGGGCCAAAATGATGCGGCGCGGTTGCGCTTCGCTTTCCACACCGCGCTCGCGCGGGCCCCCAAGCCCGCCGAGGCGACCTCGTTCGGAGCGTTCCTCACCGCGCAACGCGCGACCTACCGCGCCGCGCCCGCCGATGCCGAGAAGCTGCTCCGCATCGGTGTCTCCCCACCGCCCAAGGGCGACGTCGTCGAACTTGCCGCGTGGACTTCGCTCGCGCGCGTGCTGCTCAACTCCCAGGAAGTCATCACCCGCTACTGACCGTGAAGCCCTTCGATCCCACCGCCCACGCGCTCAGCGTCAACCGCCGCACGTTTCTCACGCAGAGCGCCTATGGCCTCGGCGGTCTCGCGCTTGCGCTGCTGCAAAACAAACTTTCCGCCACTGCCGCGAGCAACGTCACGCCGAAGCTTCCTCCGGGCTGGAGCGGCGCGCTGCGCGAGGCGCACCTGCCCGTGCGCGCCAAACGCGTGATCTTCCTCTGCATGGCCGGCGGTCCCTCGCAGTTTGAAACCTTCGATTGGAAGCCGCAGCTCAAGGCCCTCGATGGCCAGCCGTTTCCCGAGTCTTTCACGAAGGGCCAGCAGCTCGCGCAACTCCAGAACACCGTGCTCAAAGCGCGCGGCTCGTTCACGGAATTTCATCAACACGGCCAGGCAGGTATCGAGATCAGCGATTTATTTCCGCATCTCGCGGGCGTGGCCGACGAGCTGTGCGTGATCCGCTCGATGCAGACCGAGCAGATCAACCACGACACGGCGCACGCGTTCATGAACACCGGCTCGATCATCAAGGGCCGGCCGAGCATGGGCTCTTGGCTCCTCTACGGACTCGGTGCCGAGACGCAGGATCTACCCGGCTTCATCGTGCTCAACTCGCAGGGCAAATTCGGGCTGCAACCGATCTCGGCCCGCCAGTGGTCGAGCGGTGTGCTGCCCAGCCGCTTCCAGGGCATCCAGTTTCAATCGCGCGGCGACGCCGTGCATTACGTCGGCAATCCCGAGGGCGTGTGCCAGAGCACGCAACGGCAGGTGATTGACGAACTCGGCCGCATGAACGGCCTGCTCGCCCAAGAGACCCTCGACCCGGAAATCGCAACCCGCATCGCGCAATACGAACTCGCGTTCAAAATGCAGAGCAGCGTGCCTGAGCTCACGGATTTCAAAAATGAGCCGACGGCGATGCTCGACCTTTACGGCATCAAGGAGCCCGGCGACGGCAGCTACGCCTCGAACTGTCTCCTCGCGCGCCGTCTCGCCGAGCGGGGCGTCCGCATGATCCAGCTCTACCACCGTGCGTGGGACCACCACAGCGACCTCGAACCCGGCATGAAAGGTGGCGCGAAGGAAGTCGATCAAGCGACCGCGGCACTCATCAAGGATCTCAAGCAGCGCGGCATGCTCGACGACACGCTCATTCTGTGGGGCGGTGAGTTTGGCCGCACGCCGATGGGGCAGGGCACGGGCCGCGATCATCACATCAACGCGTTCAGTGTGTTCATGGCCGGCGGCGGCGTGAAGGCTGGGACGGTTTACGGCTCAACCGACGAGCTCGGCTACCGCGCGGTGGAAAACGTCGTCAACGTCCACGACCTCCACGCAACGATGCTGGCGCTGCTGGGCGTGGATCACCACCGGCTCAATTCCAAGTATCAGGGCCTGGACGTGCGTCTGACCGGTGTCGCCGGAGAAACCGTATCCGGATTGATGGCGTAGGATTACCCGGCTTTATCGTCCGCCTAAAACCCGTGTTTCCCAGAGGGGTTGTCACTTATTAAGTGACAAGTGGGTTCGCGCATTTGAGGCGAGGAACGTGACGGAGAAATGCGAGATCGACGCTAAATCTCGGCGGGGAAATGAGGGCTCTCGTCGGAGCTAGCCTGGCCTTAAACTTAGGCCATGCGAAAGTGGGTGAGCGTTTTTTAAGAAAAAATTCCGACCAGAGATTTTTCGGAAAACGCGCTGGACCGTCGGCGCGGGGCGGCAAAGCGTGGCGGGGCAGGGGCGAGGACATGGGGCGTCAACGAAGGTCGGAAAGGGGCCGCGCACGCGGCGGAGGAGGCGGGGGGCGCCGGGTTACGAGCGGCGGCGGCGAGCCAAGGTCACGATAACACCAAGTCCCACGGCGAGCAGGGCGTAGGTGGAGGGTTCGGGGATGGGGATGAAATTCAACGACAGGTTGTTGCCGGATTGAGAGACGTAGAAGGAGCCGATCCCGATGCTGTTTTGAAACTGGCTGCGGTCGATCGTGAAGGCGTTGGCGGCAAAGCCCGTGATGCCGCCGGAAGCGGAAAGGAACGGCCAGGCGTAGGTGCCGGATGAGCTGAAGTTGGGGGTGAGGCCGACGACGTTTCCGGAATCGAGCGACTTGACGTCGATGATAAACGGATTGCCGGAGTTGGCGCTGATGGTGAGGGCGCCGCTGACACTCAGGAGGTCCCAATGGGTACCGGCGGTGCCGGTGGCATTGTTGATTTCAAACGCGAAGTGGGCGTTGCCGGCAAAGGTGGTGGCACCGACATTGAGCGTGCCGGGACTGGCGCCAGGTGAAACGATGCCGCCGCTGTTGAGGACGAGGGGCCCGGTGATGGTGCCGGTGCCGCCGAACGTGCCACCACTGCCGACCGTGACCGTGCCGGTGCCGGTGCCGGAGCCACTGAGATTGGTCACGAACAGCTTGCCGCCGTTTACGTTGGTCGGTCCCGTGTAGAGATTCGCGCCGTTGAGGGTGGTGGTGCCGGCGGTGGCGGTGAGGCCGCCCGAGCCCGAGATGACGTTGGTGAGGGTCTGATTGCCGCTATTGCCCAGTGTGAGCGTGCCCGTGGTGACAATCGGCCCGGAGATCGAACCGCCGGTGCCAATGACCAAGGTCGCGCCGACACCGATGGAGGTTCCCCCGGTGTTGGTGACGCTGCCGGTGAGATTGACGACATCGCCACCGGCGCCGCTGACGGCAAAGATGCCAGCGCCGGTGACGCTGCCGGCGAACGTGGTGGAGGTGCTGGGGACGGGCATCGCGACGGTGAAGGTCGTGCCGCTGGAGATCTGCAAGGAGGAAGACGAGCCGCCGCTGGTGAAGAACCCGGCGATGGTTTGGTTGCTGAGGACTTCGAGCGTGGCGCCCGAATCGATCGTGAGTTCCGTGGTCGTGGGCAGGGCGTTGACGGTGCCTACCCGGAGCAGGCCGCTGGAGACGACCGTCGTGCCGGCGTAGGTGTTGGCGCCGGTCAGGGTGAGCGCGCCGGAACCAGCTTGGACGAGCCTGCCGGTGCCCGAAATTATATTGGCAAAGGTGACGTTATCCGAGCGCGCGAAAGCCAGCGTGGCATGGTCGACGATGTTTCCAAGAATCGATCCTGTCGTACCGTTCGCGCCGATCTGCAGTGTGCCGTAGCCAATTGTCGTGTCGCCCGTATAGGTGCTGGCGCCGGTCAGGGTGAGCGTGCCGGAATTCCATTTGTAGAGCCCCCCCGAACCAGAGATCACACCGTCATACGTAAGCGTGGTGCCGAAGATAGGGCTGAAGCCGCCCCAGATGCTGCCTGCACCGAGCACCACGCTCCGGGTGGAGGCCAACGTCATAGTGGTGTTCGTGATGAGCGATTCGTTGTTAAGGGTAAGCGATCCACTGGCGGCGCCGAGATTAGTATCGCTGGTCACAGAGACCGGGCCGTTCAATGTTAAGCCCCCGGTAAAGGTGTTGTTGCCGGTCAGAGTAAGGATGCCGGTATTCGCGCCTTTAACCACTGAACCACTCCCGGAAATATTGCCGGAATACGTGCGATCCATGCTATTATAAACAACGAGGGAGGCATTATTGACTACATTCCCCAGAAGAGTGCTGTTGTAGAGCTCAAGCGTGCCGGCGCTGATCGTGGTGCCTCCGGTGTAGGTATTGTTGCCCTGGAGGGATAGCCAACCGGCCCCTGTCTTAGTCAGACTGAAGCCCGTGCCGGCAATCGCAGAAGTAATTACGAGTTCGGCGGTGGGGGCTGAACTAGAATCACCGATGTTGAAAATCCGATTAGCCCCGAGATTGAGGGTGCCGGGACCATAGATGCCGGCCAGCAAGGGATTATTGGTTGCGATGTAGGTAACGTCGCCGCCGAGAGTGAGGGTGGTCTGCGGCCCATTGAGCCATAGTTTATTAGATGCGTTATTATTAGCACCCGATCCACCAAAAGTAAGAGAGCCGATCGTCTGGTTGTATCCATTGGCCGTGCCATTGTAGTTTCCATTCCCATCGGGTGCATCACCGATGATCAACGTGGCATCTTGGCCAGAAGTTGTCGTGTTGATGGTTACAGCTCCGGTCGGGAAGAGCGCATTATTCGCGCCCGTGAATAATTCACCGCTGTTGATGATCGTGCCGCCCGAGTAGGTGTTGGCGGTGGCCAGAAAGAGTCGGCCCGCACCGGTCTTCGTCAGGCTGAAACCTGCGCCCGTGAGGGGAACGTAAATATTAAGCTCTGAGATTGTCTGGGTTGAATCACCGATATCAAAAATACGATTGCCCCCGAGGGCGAGGGTACCGCCGCCGACGTTATTGAGATAGGCAGCGCCAGGGTTGTTGTTGGCAAGATAAGTGACGGTGCCGCCGAGAGTGAGGGTCGAGCCGGCGTCAAGGGTTACGCCGTTATATCCGTTAACGATAGCATCCGATCCACCAAAGGTGAGCGTGCCGACGGTCTGAGAAAATCCGGTGCCGACTTCCAGGGTGGCGGTGGTTGCCGGTGTCGTCGCGTTGATCGTGACGTTGCCGGTGGTGGCGAGTGCGTTGCTCACACCGAGAAATAGGGTGCCGCGATTGACCGTCGTGCCGCCGGTGTAGGTGTTTGCGCGGGTCAGGCTCAACGTGCTCGATCCACCTTTGGCGAGGGTGCCGGCGCCGGAAATGGTGCCCGCGAAGGTGGTGTTGGTTGAACCGGAGACGGTGAGGGTCTTGCCGCTGTCGAGTTCGACGCCCGTGGTGGCCGAAGCGCTGGCGAGGCTGGCGATGGTCTGGTTGAAATCGACGTCGAGGATGGCGCTGGCGGAGAGGGTGACGGCGGTGGTGACGGGGAGGGCGTTGTTGACGCCGATCTCGAGGATGCCGCTGTCGAGGAAGGTTGCGCCGGTGTAATTGTTGCCAGCGTTCGTTAGGGTGAGCTGACCGTTACCGGATTGGGATTGAACGGTCAGGTTGCCGCTGCCGGTGATCTGGCCGCTGATCGTGGAATTGAAGCCGTTCGTGTTGAAGTTGCCGCCCACGGCGCCGAGGAAAATGTCGTGCGTGAAATTGCCGATGGCGGCCTGGGTGCGGAGGAAGCCGCCGTTGAGCGTGACGGCGCCGGCGGAGGCGCCGAGATTGTTGTTGGCGGTGAAGTCGAGCACGCCGCCGCCGAGGATGGTGGTGCCGCCGGAGTAGGTGTTCGCACCGCTGAGCGTGAGAATGCCGGAACCTTGGTGGGTGAAGGAGCCGGTGCCGGAAATGACGCCGGAGAGGGTGACCTGAAAAGCGTCGGTATTAATCGTGCCACCGCCGGGATTGAGCGTGATGGCGCGGGCGCTCGAGACGCCGGTCGAGAGCTTGAGGGTGCCACCGCCAAACGTGAGGCCGCCGGAGGTGTTGCCGAGCGCGGCGTTGCTGCCGATCAGAATCGTGCCGGCGTTGATCGTGGTGCCGCCGGAGTAGGTGTTGGCTCCGCTGAGGGTCAGGGTGCCGTTGCCGAGTTGGGAGAGGTTGCCGGTGCCGGAGATATTGCCGGCGAACGTGACTGCATCGGAGCGGTTGAATGCGAGGGTCGCGTTGTTCACGACCGCGCCGGTGATCGATCCGCTGGTCCCACCGGCGCCAATACTGAGGGCGCCCGCGCTTACGGTGGTGCCGCCAGAAGAGGTATTGGTCCCCGTGACGCTGAGCGTGCCCGCGCCGAGTTTCTCGAAGCCGCCGGTGCCAAAAATATTGCCGGCGAAGGTTTGGGAATCGGAGCGGTTGAATTTGAGCGTGCCTGCGTTGGCGACATTTCCGGTGATCGACCCGTTGGTGCCGCCGGAGCCGACGGAAACCGTGCCTCCGCTGTTGACGGTGGTTCCGCCCGAGTAGGTGTTGGCACCGGTGAGGGTGAGCGTGCCACTGCCCTGTTGCACCAGAGAGCCGGCACCGGAAACAACGTGGGCGTAGGTGAGGGCGTCGGAGCGGTTGAAGGCGAGGGTGGCGTTGTTTGTGATGTTGACCCCCAGCGATCCGGTGGTGCCGCCGGAGCCAATGCTGAGGGTGCCGCCGAGGATGTTTATTTTTCCAGTGAAAGAGTTGTTGCCCGTGACGCTGACCGTGCCCGTGCCGTATTTGTCGATGATGCCACTTCCGCTGATGACGCCGGCGAGGGTGAAGCTGTCGGTGCCGCCAATCCCGAGTCCGTAGGTGGAAGAGGCGTAGCTGGTGTTAACGACGAGGGCATTGGGAAGCGAAAGCGTAACCGCCGCTCCGCCAGGAAGGGTCGTGGTCAGTTTTGGGGCGTCGGCGCTACTGGTGGGCACCGTGGCGGCGTTGGCAGCGGTGAGGTTGCCGGCGCCGAGTGCGGCGGAGTCCCGCACGATGAGCGTGCCGCTCATGAGTGTGGTCCCGCCCGCATAGTTGTTGGACCCGTTCGAGAGTGCGACTTTGCCGGTGTCGCCCCTCCCATCGTCGCGGCCGATCGTAACACGGGTGAAATTGTGGGCGGAGAGCAGGGCCGTGTCTATTTGGAGCGTGCCGCCGTTGAGACCAGAGAACGCGAGGTTTCCAGCGTTGGCTCCGGTGTTGGGTGCAAACAGCGTGGCTCCTGTGCCGAGATTGGCGGCCGTAAGGGTTCCGAGGCCCGCGAATTTGGAGTTGGAGAACGCAGAAAAATCAAGCGTACCCGTGTAGGTGCCGGGCGACGCGGTATTCTCGCTGTCGAAGCCGAAAGTTCCGGCGAAACCGCTGGGCGACACTTTGGCGACGAGGTCACTGGCGGTTGAGAGGAAACCGACTGGGTTGGAGTTGAGCACGCCGTTGGCCACACCGACGTAGCCGCCGGTCGCGACGGTCACCGCGGTGTTGGGCAGGGCGTCGGCAAAGGCGAATATCACGGCGGCGCCGTTGTTTACCGTGATGTTCTCAAGATTGTAGTCGTAATTGTAATAATAGTTGGGGTTGGGGCTGCTCGCCAAAGTCAAAATGCCTCCGGCGACGGTGAGGTTGGTTGCAGAGGAGGACGCACGTAATCCCGAGTCTAGGCCGGGCTTGGTGTCGAACCGCAGTTGATCCGTCGAGCCGACTTGGCCGATCGTGGCATCGCCGTTAAGGACGACGGGATTGTAGCTGGTGATGGTGCCAGCACCAGTGACTGGGGCGAGGGTCGTGCCGGAATCCAGGTAGAGGAGTCCGGTGCCGATCGGCCCAGAAATGATTTGCCAGCCTTCGGTGTTGGCCACGACGCCGTTGCTGCCGAGCAGCAGGGTGCCCGCGCTGACCGTGTTGGTGTGGTAGAACGTGTTGGCCCCGCTCAGCGTCAGCGTCCCGGCGCCGATCTTGGTAAAGTTGCCGCCGGAGATGATACCGGCCAACGTGAGGCTGCCGGCGCCGCTGTCGATCGTCGTCGCGGTTTCGTTGCCGAGTTGGATGGCATTGTGGAGGGTGGTGTTGGCGTTGGCGACCCCGAGTGTATTGGTGCCGGAGTAGAAATTCAGCGAACCGGTGCCAACCGGACCGTTGGTCACCGAGGTAACGACTCCGTTGTCGAGGGTTCCGGTCGAGGAGGAGCCAAGGATCAGCGTGCCGTCGGTCTGGTAGTCGAGTCCTCCGGGGAAAGTGTTGAGTCCGCTCAGCGTCAGTGTGCCGCTGCCGTAATTCTTATGGATATGCGCCGAGCCGGTGCCGGTGATCACGCCGGCCAAGGTAAGATTGTCGTAGCCCAGTTCGAGGGTCAGGGTGACGTTGCCGCCGAGGGTGATGGCGTTGTGGAGGGTGGTGTGGCCGCTGATCTCGAGGGAGTAGTCTTGGTTGAAGGCGAGCGTGCCCGTGCCGACGGGGCCGTTGGTCACGCTGGTAACGACCCCGGCGCCGTTCACGACGGCGGTCGAAGACGAGCCGAGGTAGAGGTTCCCACCGTCCATGATCAGTCCGCCGGTAAAGGTGTTGGTCCCGCTGAGCGTAAGATCTCCGTAGCCGGTCTTGTTGATGCCCGCTGCGCCGGAAATCGCCCCGGAAACCGAAAGGGCATAATCAAGTGCCCAGCTCTGTTGGGCGAGGAGGGTCAGCCCCAGCGTGCTCGCAAATGTGATGGAGGAATTCGCAACGGTGATGCCGCCAGCCCCGAGGCTGAGCACGGAACTATTGCTGCTGCCTAGCGAATAATCGCTGGATTGGGAGTTGAACGTGAGCGAGGTGGCGGTGAATGCGCTCGTGAGATTCAACTCCGGTTTGCCGGCGGACCACGATCCGAAACTCAGGTTGGCCGGAGAAGTGGGGGCGACTCCGCCCACCCAATTACCCGCAGTGCCGAGATTTCCCGTGACAGCGCTCGACGACCACGTGAATTGAGCGTGACCGACGAGCGTGCTGGCCAGCATCGCCAAACACAGGGAAAAACGTCGGGTTAACATCAGACTAGATTAGAACTACCCGTTCTCGATCGTCTCAAGAGCAAATCCGGTAAGTCCGGCTGGGGAGGCAACCTGTTTGGGCCGGCGCTATCGGCGATACTCCGGGTGCGTGGCTGAAAATCGGCCCGCGGCTCGGTTGCGTCGTCGGGTGCCTGCCGTCTAAACGCAGGCATCTTGGATGTGGGTTAGTTGTTTTTGAAAATTTTTTCTGGAGGGGGAATTTTCGAAAAACGCGCTGGACTGACGGCAGGGGCAGGCAAAGCGTGGCGGTGCAGGGTGTCGGCCCGACCTCTGCGAACCCCATGTCCACTCTCGAACAGGCCCGCTGGTTTTCCGAGCAGGTTCAACCCCATGAACCGGCGTTGCGGGCCTATCTGTCGAAACGCTTCCCGGCGCTGCCGGACCACGATGATCTTGTGCAGGAAACTTATGTGCGGACCCTGCGGGCCCATGAGGGTGGGAGGGTGCCGTGTGCGCGGGCGTTTTTGTTTACGACGGCGCGCAATGCGGCGATCGATCTTTTTCGCCGTCGGCGCGGTCACGCGCATGAGGAGATTTCCGAGTTTACGGTGCTGCCATTGCTCGATGAAGCGCCGGATCTCGCGGAGGCGGCGGAGCGCGAGCAGCGGCTGGAGGTTTTGCTCGAGGCGATTCTCGCGCTGCCGGAACGTTGCCGGCAGGTGATGATGCTCCGCCACCTCGACGGACTCGCCTACAAGGAAATCGCCGAACGCCTCGGGATTTCGCCGGAGACGGTAAAGGTGCACATGATCAAGGGCGTGAAAGACTGCACCCGGTTTTTTCGCCAACGTGGCCTGTTGGGAGACGCCGACCAGTCGGTCCGCATCGCATCATGAATCCGCAGCACCCAAATTCGGCATCGTCCGACGATGCGATTGAAACCGCGGCGGCCGAGTGGCTGTGCGAACGCGACGAGGGCTTCGCGCCGGGCCGCGCGCAAGCGTTTGCCGCGTGGCGGGCCGCCGATGCGCGGCATGAGGCGGCGGTGGCGGAAACCGAGCGCGCGCTGGAGATCATAGCGGAAATGCCGTCCGTGCGCGCGCCGTTGGCGGCGCGAATCGCTTCGGCGGAGAAACCGGTGGCGCCCGTCGTGCGTTGGGGTGGATTTCGTCCGCCGGTGTGGGCCGCAGGGCTCGCGGCGGCGTTCGTGCTGGCGGCGGGTGTGTGGTGGCTCGCGCCGGCGCGCTCGAACGGGCCGCAGCGTTATGTGACGGCGGCGGCGCGCCAGCAACAGATCGCGCTCAACGACGGCTCGGTCGTGAATCTCGCTGTCAGCAGCGAAGTGAGTGTCCGCCTCACGGCCAACGAGCGCCGCGTGACGCTCGCGAGTGGTCAGGCGCACTTCGCGGTCGCGCACGACACGGAGCGGCCGTTTATCGTGACGGCAGCGGGCGTCTCGGTGCGCGCCGTCGGCACCGCGTTTTCGGTGCGCGTGGGCGATGCGGGCGTGGAGGTGCTCGTGACCGAGGGCAAGGTGGAGGTGACGCGTGATGCAATTTCAGCGGAAGCAGCGACGGCCGCGCCTGCGGCGGCCACTGCGTCGCGATTGGTCGCGGGCGAGCGCGCGATGATTGCACGCGAAGTTTCCGTGGCGAATGCACCGATCGAGCGAGTTTCGGCCGAGATATTGAGCGCGGCGGTCCGCTGGCACAGTCAGGTGATGACGTTTTCCGATCTGCCCTTGCGCGAAGCGGTGGTGCTATTCAATCGCCGCAACGAAACGCAACTCGTGCTCGCCGACGACAAGCTCGGCAGCCAGAAAATCGGCGGCACGTTCGCCGCGGACCAAGTGGAGTCATTCGTGCGCTTGCTGGAAAAAGACGGCGACGTCGTGGCGGAGCGGCGCGGGGCGCGGGAGATCGCGTTGCGCCGCGCGCCGTGAGCGGGCGCGCAGAAATTCTGGACCTGGTGGGAGCGACGGCTTCCGCAGCTCAACAATCGTTCTCGTTCCTCGTTCTCGTTATCTTTCTCTCAATCCGGAGAGAACGAGAAACGATTATGAGAACGAGAACGATTACGAGAACGAGAACGATTAAGAGAACGAGAACGATGGATGGGCCGTGGTGCCTTTGGCTGCGGTCAACGGTGAGTGGGATCTTCCGACTAACCCATTTCATGCGGTGCTGCGTTGTGGGGGTAGTTCGGCTTCTCCTCATGTCGCATCGTCTCGCCACTCCGCCCCGTCTCGTCGCCACGGCTTTGTGCTGTGCGATGTCCGTGTCGGCGGCGGAAGGCGCGGCGGCGGTTGAGCAGAAGCGGAGCTACAACCTCCCCTCCGGCGA
>Ga0209829_10000012_pt1 | contig 138306 bp, 95 predicted proteins | sample C_140205_EF_Meta_FD_187311 | JGI IMG/M metagenome (GOLD analysis project Ga0209829, IMG submission 187311) | Freshwater microbial communities from Lake Croche, Canada to study carbon cycling - C_140205_EF_MetaG (SPAdes) (version 2) | ecosystem: Environmental > Aquatic > Freshwater > Lake...
CTCATGCCAAGGGCGGGTCAAAGACCGCGCCCTACTTCAAAACAGCGGTGCGTTGTTCTTCGGGTCGTTGAGCAGCGCCTCGAAGCGCGGGTCGCCCTGGAGTGGAAAATAGAACGGATGATGCCGCATCACGTGGACGTTCAGGGTTTGCGCGTTTCTGCTAAAGCCCGCCAATGTCATCGCGGTGCGCAGCAGTCGCCCGTATTCCGCCAGCGCGCTTTCCTTGTCGCCCGTCCAAGCGAGAACGAAGGCCAGATCGACGCGATACACGGGTGCATACCACGCATCCACGGAATCGGGCACCAAGTCCACGGCCTTTCGCACGCTGCGCAAAGCCTCCTCGTTGTGACCCAGCAGCGCCTCGACCATCCCCAAATCACACCAAACGTTCGGGTTTTCTGGCTCGCGGTCGATTCGGGCCCGAAGGATTGCCGGTGCGTCCTTGACCAGTGAGCGAGCCTCGCTCAGTTTCCCTCGGGCCGCGAGCGCGGTCGCAACGACAAAAATTCGTCCCAAGACCTCGGGTGTCACCTCTGCTGCCACGGCCGACAATGGAAGATTGAGTCGGACGACCTCGGGCCAGTCGCCGCGCATCAAGGCGAGATCCAAGCGCGCACCACGCCCAATAGCGTCAGTCGTTTGCGCATTCGGCGATTGATCGACCATCGCTTCAATGTCGCGCGTCGATCCGGTAGCGCGAAAGATCAAAATCGCCGAATCCCTCGCCCGAATTGCAGGCGAATAGACTCCCACTGCAGAGAGCCGCCGCTGCACGGCTTTCGCCTGCTCCCATCTCCGGAAAGTTTTTTCTGCATAAAGATACTGGGAAACATAGTCGCGATTTTCCGGATCCAGCTCCGCGGCGACGCGAAGTCCTTCATACGATTCCTTCATTTTTCCTTGGCGGCGCTGGATGAGCGCACGGGCGTAATACGCTTCTGGCGCATGAGGCTGCAATCGGCGGACCTCCGCGAACGCCTCATCTGCCCGAGCGTAGTCCAACAAACAAAAATAATAGAAATAGCCACGGTTAAGGATGACTTCCGGTTCAGTGGGCGATAGCCGTTCCGCGATTTCGATCGCCGCCTTGGCTTTGGCGAATCGCTCAGGAGTCCGGTCGATATACAAATTGTAACGGTAGCTATGCGCCCACGCTAACTGGCTCCAAGCCACGCCAAATTTGGGGTCGAGTGTTACAGCCGCCTGCAACAGGGACTCTATTTTGGGGAAATCCCTGCCGTCTGGGCTGGCACGCATTGCACGCGTCTGGAGGTAGAGATCATAGGCGGCGGTGCTTTCGGTCGGCCGCCGATTGAGCCCGCCTATCTCCTGCGGTGAGAGTTTGGCGTGCAATTCGCCCGCGATGGCCTGCGCGAGTTTGGACTGAATCTCGAAAATCATGCCGGCATTCGTGATGACTTCGTCATAGGGCTTGTTCCACAGCGTCTCATCGGTGCGGGGGTTGATGAGCGTGCCGGTGATCCGCAATTTCGTGTCCGCGCGGCGCACGGTGCCGGTGAGCAAAAAGGCGACACCCAGTTCATCCGCGATTTCCCGGGCCGTCTTCTTCGTGTCGCGGTAGCTCATGGCGGTCGCGCGCGGCACGCAGCGCAGTTCGCGAATGAGCTGGAGATTCGTGATCAGGTCCTCGTGCATGCCGGCGGCGAAAAACGCGTTGGCGTCACCGTCCGCGCTCAGGTTTTCGAAAGGCAGCACCGCGATGGATTTGGGGCCCAAGCGAGGGGCGGCGGGGACTGCTGATTTTTCCGTGGTGGGCGGGCGCGTCCCTGCGCCCGCATTCGGCGCCGGGATCGGCGCCGCCTCCGGTGACCGCCGCCAGACGAGAAGACCAATCACAACGGCAGCCAAAATCACGGCGACGCTCCATGCCGCCGCAGGGACGCGGCGGCCCACCTCGGACGGATGGGATGGGGACGCGACGCCCTCGTCGCGTTCCACGGGACGAGGCCGTGCCGTCTCCAGCACCGACAGCGGCGACAATAATTTCTGCACGCGCGACACGAAGGCTGCGGGCGTTTCACCGCCGGGCAGCTTCGTCCATTGCACCGCCCGAAACGCGTCCGGCACCAGCGCCCCGCGCTCGTTCATCGCATCCACCGTCACCGGCACGATGAACGCCTTGCCCTTCGCCATGAGGTGCGAACGGTCCTCTGCGAGTTTCCACTCCAGTCGAAAATAGCCCTCCTCCCGCGCCTGCGTATTCGCCGATACGACGGGCATGAACAGCGCGCACGCCGCGATCTGTCCGCGAATCTTTTGATCCCACGCATCGCCGCCGACGAGCGCGTCCTGATCGAACCACACCTCGACTCCGCCCGCACGCAACGCCTCGCAAATGCGCGTCGCCACCGCCGCGTCTTGCGACGCATAGCTCAGGAAAACGGCGCCAGCCGCAGGTTGAAAGTGAGGAGGGGAATCAGACACGGGAGAGAATTGAGCGGTCGCAGTGTGGCCGTGAGCCGGGCTGGCAAGTCCGCCCGCGCACCCGAATTCGGCGGCAGCTCCGATATCAGATATGCTTCGAGTCCGCCTCGTCCTTCTTCACGTAGCCACTGTCCTGCCGCTGGTGGTTCACCTGATTTTTCTTCAAGTAGGCCTGGTAAACATCGTCGGCCGTCATGCCGAGCGTCTGGGCGAGTGAGACGAGGAAGTGAAACAGGTCCACCACCTCGACCTTGGCGTTCTGCTCGTCGAATTTCTGGTATTTCGCCCACCACTTCCACGGCACGGAATCGATCAGCTCGGCCGTTTCCTGCTGCATGGCGCGGGTATAGTTGAGAATCCACTTGGCCTTCTCTTCGTCGGTGGGGGGCGGGAGGCTGACGCCGATCCGCTGGTTCAACGCATCTTGCATTCGGAAGATTTCCTCGAGTTTGTCCATGGGCGCGACGGTGGGAAACCGCCCTAATACTGGCAAGCCCGCCTTCGGACACGGCGGAATTTGCAGTTGCTCCCCGGGCGGGTGGGCGCGACTCTGCGCTCTTCATGCACGCGTCGAGCGCGGTCCCCGCGCTCCGTGTGTGCCCAACCAAATCGGTCGCTCTCCCGCCAACGCAGGATGAGCGCCTCAGCACAAAACAACAGCACATGTCAGATCAAGATCAGTCCGGCGCTTCGGCCCCGGCCCCAGCTCCCGCTCCGGCGGCGAGCGGTGCCGCCCCCGCCGCGACCCAGCCGTTCGGCACGTTCGGCTCCACCCGAGGCTCCGGCCTCAATCGTGGCAAACGTGTCACCCCACCCGCGGCCAAGGCCGCCGGCACCGCCGCTCCCAGCGGTTTCAAGCCCAGCGCCCTCGAGGTCATCACCGCGAAGAGCGAATACGTAAATCCGTTCACCGGTGAGACCACCGTGAGCGCGCCCGTCGTCAACGAGCCTGCCCCGCAGGCCGCATCCGCTCCCGTTTCGGCCGCAGTCGCTCCCGTGGTTCCGTTCACGCCTGCGCCTGTCGCACCGGCTCCGGCCGCACCAGCACCCGTTGCCGCCCCGGCCGGCGAGCTCTTCCCCTTCAATGATCAAAAGCGCGACGGAGATGCTCCGAAGCCGGCGTTGAACATTCTCCCGCCCCAAGGCGGCGAGAAGCGTGCCGCCGTGAATTGGGAGGCTCCGTCCGCCGCGACCGGCGACGCGGCTCCCCAGCCAGCGCGCCGCGATGATCGGCCGACGTTCCGCACGGAGAAAGGTCGGCGCGACGATCGTGAAGGCCGCGAGGCCCGCCCGGCGGACGACCGTCCGGCCGAGTCACGCGAGCCGAAACCCGTCGACCGCGCCGCTCCCCGCGAGCCGCGCCGCGAAGACCGCAAATACGAGCCACGCACCAATCAACCTTACCAAGAGCGCGGCGGACACTCCGATCGTGGCGAACGTTCGGATCGCTCCGAACGGCCCGCCCGCCATGAAGAACCCGCGCCGGCGAAAAAATCCGGCGGCTTCTTCGCTTGGCTCAGGGGTCTCTTCGGAGGCAAGAAAGCGCCTGAGGCGCCCGCTCCCGGCGGTGGTGGCGATCGCGAGCCGCGCCGCGAAGGCGAATACGGCGGCGATGGACGCAACCGCGGTGGCCGCGGTCGTGGACGTGATCGGGGCGGTAACCGCGCACCGCGCGACCCGAACTTCCAGCACCCCGATCCGCGCGATGAAGTCAGCCCGTCCGAAGGTGGCGGCGGCGACTCCCGCGGTGAGTATCGCGGTGAAGGCCGGTCCGACGGCGGCGGTCGCCGTGGTCGGCGCGGCGGTCGCGGACGTTTCCGTGGCGAGGGTGGCGGCGGCGGTCGCGATGACCGCGGCCCGCGCCCCGAAGGCCAACAGGGCGGCGGCGCGATCTGATTCGCGTTAAGCCTTGCCCCCTGCGCCGCACCAAGCGCATTTCAAAGGCACCCGCACACTGCGGGTGCCTTTTTCATTCATAGCCGTCGCTCCGACGCTCAACGCTCAGCTCTCAACTTCTAAGCTCGATGTCCGACCTCATCGTCAACGGCGGCAAGCCCCTCTCCGGCACCATCACGCCTTCCGGCAACAAGAACTCCGTGTTGCCCATCTTCTGTGCGACCCTGCTCACCGATGAGCCCGTCACGCTGAAAAACGTGCCGGACATCACCGACCTCGACAAGCTGGTCACCTTTTTCCGCGCCCAAGGCTCGCAGATCGAGTGGAACCGCGAGAAAGGCACGATGCGCGTGGATCACTCCACCTTCCGCAACGCCCTCGCCAACGACGAACTCCCGCAGGACATGCGTTCGACGGTGCTGCTCTACCCCGCCCTCCTCCATCGCCTCCGAAAAATCACGATCCACGCCAACAGCAAGGGCTGCTCCCTCGGCGTGAGGGAAATTGATCCGCATTTGGAAATTCTCCGCGCGCTCGGTGCGGCCATCCACGACGGCGACCCGCTCGTCATCGCGCTCGCCGGCGGCTTCCGCGGCGCCCGCCACTGGCTCGACTACATGTCGGTTACCGTCACGGAAAATTTTGCGATGGCCGCTGCCCTCGCCAAAGGCACCTCAACGCTCATCAACGCCGCCAGCGAACCCCACGTGCAAGATCTCTGCGCCGCCCTCGTCGCGATGGGCGCGAAAATCAAGGGCCTCGGCACTTCGCGCCTCGAAGTCACCGGCGTGAAAAAACTCCACGGCGCCACCATCACGATCAACAGCGACTACCACGAGATCGTCACCTTCCTCGCCCTCGGCGCCATTACCGGCGGCGAGGTGCGCGTGCAGGATTCGTTGCCGCATCACTTCGACCTCATCACCCGGGCGTTCGCCAAACTCGGTGTCACCGTCGAGCACGAGGGCACCACCGCCGTCGTGCGCCGCAGCCAAAAACTCGTGATCGAGACGCCCTACACGAGCAATTTGCTGCCGAAAATCGAGGCCGCTCCCTGGCCCTATTTCTCGGTCGACCTCCTTCCGCTCATGATCGCTGTCAGCACCCGCGCCGACGGCACGATCCATTTTTGGAACAAGGTTTATGAAAACGGTTTTTCCTGGATTCCCGAACTCGCGAAGTTCGGCGCCCACGCGATGGTGAGCGATCCGCACCGCATCGTCGTCTTCGGCAACCGCCCGCTCCACCCCGCCGTCGTCGATTCCCCCTACATTATCCGCGCCGCCGTCGCCTTGACCATGGTCGCCGCGTCGATTCCCGGCCGTTCCGTCGTGCGCAACGCCGAGATCATCAAACGCGCCCACCCCCGCTTCGTCGAAAACCTCCGCAGCCTCGGCGCGGAATTGGAGTGGAAATAATCGCCATGCCCGCTCCCGACTCCGCCCCTAAAGGCCTCAGCTACCTCGCATCGACCCTGGCCGCGCCCGTTTCGCCCGCCGAGGCCGCGCTGCGTCCGCTCTCGTTTTCCGATTTCACCGGCCAGCTCAAAACCGTCGAGCGTCTCAAGATCATGGTCGGCGCCGCGAAGAAACGCGGCGAGGCGCTCAACCACATTCTCCTCTCCGGACCACCCGGCCTCGGCAAGACCACGCTCGCCTTTATCCTCGGAAACGAGCTCGGCAAAGCCGTCCGCGTCACCTCCGGCCCCGTCATCGAAAAAGCGGGCGACCTCGCCGGACTCCTCACCAATCTTGAAGAGGGCGACATCCTGTTCATCGACGAAATCCACCGCATCCCGAAAACCGTCGAGGAGTATCTCTACAGTGCGATGGAGGACTTCCGCCTCGACATCATGATCGACCAAGGCCCCAACGCCCGCAGCGTGCGCCTCTCGATCCCGCGCTTCACGCTCGTCGGCGCGACCACCCGCAGCGGCCTCCTCACCGCGCCGCTCCGCTCCCGCTTCACTCTCCAGACGCGCCTCGACTACTACGACCACGCCACCCTCGAGGGCATCGTCCAACGCAGCTGCGGCCTCCTCAAAGTCGAACTCGATGCCGGCGGCGCGTCCGAGATCGCCACCCGCGCCCGCGGCACCCCGCGCGTCGCCAACAACCTGATTAACTTCTGCCGCGACTACGCGCAGGAACGTGCCAAGGGGAAAATCACTCAGCCCGTCGCCGCCGCCGCGCTGGAGCTCCTCGAAATCGACGCCGCCGGCCTCGACGAGATGGACAAACGCATGCTCCGCGTCATGGCCGAGAATTACGCCGGACGCCCCGTGGGAATGACGACCATCGCCGTCGCCGTCGGCGAAGAAGCCGAGACGCTCGAAGAAGTGCACGAACCCTTTCTCATCCAAGAAGGCTATCTCCAGCGCACCCCGCAGGGCCGCGTGCTCACGCCGAAAGGCTACGCCGCCGTCGGCCTCAAGGCGGCAGTCGGCGGCGAGCAGGGCAGCCTCTTGTGAAGCGCAGCAACTGATTATCGGAGTGTTGGAGCACCATGGCTGTCACGATCAGCATCTCGGTAGCTGACGCTTGGTGTGACCGTAACGCGGGCGACTGGAATTTCCATCCCGAGCGTTACCCTTCAGGTGACGTCACTATCGCTGCTGCGAAAAAGTGTCGTCCCTCGTAAATCACCTCATCCTTGGTCCGCTCGTAACCCAAGCCAGCAGCGACAAACCGCTTCGTTACTCCCTCATTCACGAAGCGGGTTACGGTCGTGGCCAACGCCTGATCTTGGCCCTCGATCCCGCAGGCGCCGACGTCGTCCCGAAAGCCACAATACGCGTCCCGCCCCCCCCAGATCCCAACCACGCTAAAGAGGCAGGTTGGCACTCGTCTCGAAAGCAGGACGGGGATCTGGCGTCCCGCCGACGGTCATCTTTGGCTGGCTTAGCGGCCATTGAGCCGCTTCGTTGGACGACATGCGATACCCTGCCTATTCAACGTCGTTCGTGCGGCTGCTCCTCGCGATGGGGACCGTCAGCGGCCTCATCGCCGCCTCCACCGGCGCTCCCGTCGAAAAATCCCAACAGCTCGGGCAGATGCTCCCGACGCCCAACGCCCAACGCAATGCCGCCGGGGCCCCCGGCGCCGCCTATTGGCAAAACCGCGCCGACTACGACATCGCCGTCGAACTCGATGATGTGCAGCGCCGCATCGTCGGCTCGGCAACCATCACCTATCAGAACCGTTCACCCGACTCGCTGAGTTACATCTGGCTGCAGCTCGATCAAAACTACCAATCCCACAACGCCGATTCGCGCGCCACACCCAACACCCGCCGTGGCGTCGATCCCAAGAAAGTCACCTACGAGGCCATCGACCGCCTGCTCGCGCAGGAGACCTACGACGGAGCGATGAAGATTTCCGGCCTCACCGACACCGCCGGCCAGCCGCTGACCCATACGCTGGTGAAGACGATGCTCCGCATCGATCTCCCAGCGCCCCTCGCACCGGGAGCCAACTTCGCCTTCAAGCTCAGCTGGGACTTCCCCATCAACGACGCGAAACGCCTCAACGAGCGCACCGGCTACGAGTTCTTCGCGAAAGACGGCAACTGCATCTACACGATCGCCCAGTGGTTCCCCCGCCTCGCCGCCTACACCGACTACGCCGGTTGGATGCATAAGCAGTTCCTCGGCACCGGCGAATTCACCCTCGAGTTCGGCGACTACACCGTCCGCCTCACCACGCCCGACGACCACGTGGTCGCCGCGACCGGTGTCCTGCAAAACCCCAACGACGTGCTGACGCCCGTGCAACGCGAACGCCTAAAACAGGCGCAGGCAGAAACCAAGAAACCCATGTTCATCGTCACGCCCGACGAAGCCAAAGCCGCCGAGCAGGGCAAACCAAAGGGCAAGAAAACCTGGGTGTTCAAAGCCGATAATGTCCGCGACTTCGCCTTTGCCTCCTCCCGCAAATTTATCTGGGACGCGATGGCCGTCGCCGGCTTTACCAACCCGCCCACCCCCCAACGCGCCGGCGGCGTGCAAGACCGCATGCAGCGTGCTCCCGTGATGGCGATGTCGCTTTACCCGAAGGAAGGCATGCCACTGTGGGACAAATACTCCACGCACGCCATCGCTCACACCATCGAGGTCTACTCACGCTACACATTTCAATATCCCTACCCGGTCGCCTGGTCCATCCACGGCCCGATCGGCGGCATGGAGTATCCGATGATCTGTTTCAACGGCCCGCGGCCCAAGGAGGACGGCACCTATCCCGAATCCACTAAATACGGTCTCATCGGCGTCGTCATCCATGAGGTCGGCCACAACTACTTTCCCATGATCGTCAATTCCGACGAACGCCAATGGACCTGGATGGATGAAGGCCTGAATTCTTTCGTGCAGTTCCTCGCGCAAGAAGAGTGGGAGAAAGATTATCCTCAGCGGCGGGCCGAACGCGCGCTCCCCGCCTATATGCTGCGCACGGACCGCGTGCCGATCATGACCAACTCCGAGTCGATCGCCGACCTCGGCTCCAACAGCTACGCCCAACCGTCGGTTGCCCTGAACCTCCTCCGCGAACACGTGCTCGGCCGCGAGCGCTTTGACCACGCGTTTAAGACCTATGCCCAGCGTTGGATGTTCAAGCGCCCCACGCCCGCCGATTTCTTCCGCACCATGGAAGACGCCAGTGGCGTCGATCTCGACTGGTTCTGGCGCGGCTGGTTCTACGGCACGGACCGCGTCGACGTCTCGATCGACCAGGTCAAATGGCTCCAGCTCGACTCCCGTGATCCCGCGGTCGAAAAGCCCAAGGCCAAGGCCGAGAAGGACGCCTTGCCCACGATGCTCACCCGCGAGCGCAACGCCGCCCTGCCGAAGCGCCTCGACCGCTTCCCCGAGCTCAAGGATTTCTATGATGGCTATGACGAGACTGCCGTGCTCCCCAGTGAGAAAAAACGCTACGAGGCGCTCCTGAAAGAACTGCAGACCGAAAAGATCGACCCCGCCCTCCTCAAGACCGCGCGTAATTTCTATCTGATCGAATTTTCCAACATCGGCGGACTCATCACACCCCTGATTCTCAAACTCGATTTCACCGACGGGTCTTCCGAAGAAATGACGCTCCCGGCCGAAATCTGGCGCTTCAACACCGAGAAGACCGCCAAGTTCATCATGACCAAGAAGGAGCTGAAGGCTGTGACCTTCGACCCGCGGCAGGAACTCGTCGATTGCGACATTGAGAACAACTACTGGCCGCGCCGGCCCGTGAAGACGAAATTCCAGCTCTTCAAGGAAGAGCCTGCGAAGAATCCGATGCGCGAGCTCACCCAGCCCGCTGCGGCCGAAAAATCGGAGAAAACTGAGACTCCCTAAGTCGTGCGTGCAGCCCTCGTGATTGCGGCGTGGGCCGGGTGCGTGCTTGCCGCGAACGCGGCGGCCCACCCGATTCATCGTTCCCTCGCGGAGGCCGACTACCGTCGCGAGTCGGGAAAACTCGAGGTTTCGATCCAGCTCTTTGCCGACGACTTCGAAGCCGAGCTCACCAAGCTCGCCGGAAAAACCGTTTCCCTCGCCCAAAGCCCGCGCTCCGAAGTGTCCGGCTTGGTCCGCGCCTACTTGATCGAGCACTTCATCGTCAAAACCCGCGAACACGCCCTCGCCGGCCAACGCTTGATTGGCTACGAACTCAAAGACGCCGCCAACGAAATCTGGCTCTACCTCGAGTGTGAACTACCCGGCGGTGCGGCGGGCGCGCGCATTGCCTACACCGCACTGCGCGAGCGATTTTCCGACCAAGTCAACTCGGTCCGCGTCCGCGATGGCCAACGCCAAGTCACGCTGATGTTTCTTCCCCAGCAGAGCGAACAGACGGTGCGCTTTCCGTAGCGCGCGTCACAGGTCACCCAACTGTGGTCGCAGCACGATCTCCTCGACGACCGTGTTTCGCGTGAGCCGATAAACATCCAGAAACGCCCGCGCCACATCAGCGGCGGGCATGATGCGTTCGGGCTGCACGCCGCTCGCGCTCCACGAAGGCGACCACGTCGCACCCGGGTGCACACAGCACACCCGCACTCCCTGGTCCTTCGTCTCCGCCCGCAAAACTTTCGCGAGTCCGGTCACACCAAACTTGGCCGCGCAATACGCCGCGCTGAGCGGATAGGCTTCGAGTCCCGCGATCGAACTCATAAAGAACACGTCGCCGCGCTTGCGCTGCACCATCGCCGGCACGAATGCCCGCGTCACTAAAAACGCGCTCCGCAAATTCACGGCGATCATGCGGTCAAACTCCGCCACGCTGCTTTCCAAAAACGGCGCCATCGCAAACGCGCCCGCGTTGTTGATCAACACGTCGATCACCCCAAATCGCTTCGTCACCGCCGCGCTCATCGCCGCGACGGCCGCTTCGTCGCTCACATCGCACCCAAAGAGCTCGACCGCCGCCGCCCCGCCGCTCGCGAGCTGCGCGCACGCGCGTGCGACCTTCGTGAGACTCTTTTCATTCCGCGCCACCAACGCGAGCCGCACCCCGCGCACTTCCCGCGCAAACACCTTGGCGATGGCCTCGCCGATTCCCTGCGACGCACCGGTGATCAAAACGACAGGTTGCTTCATGTTCCCACCAGCCTCACGCCAAGGTCGCACAGGGCGCAAAGCAAAAGACCGCCGCCCCCGCCCAGAATCGACCTCTCAGCCCTCAACTCTCAGCGCTCAACTCATTGCCTTCCCCTCAGCACACCAGCGCACCGAAATCGATAAACTCCGCCGTGAAGCCACCCTTCACGCCCTTCGCGATCACGCTCACCGCGTCATGGGAGTGCAGCGATTCCAAGTGCGAGCAGGCCGCCTCGAAGTCCGCGATCCTCTTGTCGCCGGCGAGCTCGCGGTAAAGCAGCCGCACGGCGTCCTCGACGAACTTGATATTCGCGCCGTTCAACTCGGCAAACGCCTGCTCATCCTCGCGCTTCACCATCACCTGCGTCTCGGTTTTCAACGCGTTGGCACAATGGCGCTGCAAGTCCTCGATCGAGAGCGTGCGGCCGGCGGCGAGTTCCACGCGGACGCGCGCCTTCGAGCGCTGCGCGTGCGGAGTCGCATATACCCCGCGGGTCTGCCGAGCGTGTTCCGCAAGTTCCGCGCTGCACGGGCACGTCGACGAATAAACGAAATCAAACTCGATCATCCGTCGGAATTTTCCCGTGCGATCCATCGTCGCCTCGAACACCACGCGGTAATACTGCCACCCCGCCAGTCCGCTGCGCAGGCTGGATTGCAGCATCGGATAGGAAAACGCCAAACGGATGCGCGCGTTGAACGAATCAATTTTGCGCTGATATTTCAGCAGGAGTTTCCGCAGCACCTCGAACGTGAAGACCTCGCCCTCATGCTCGTAAAACGAGCGCATGATGCGCCCCATGTTGATGCCCTTTAGCCCGGCCTGCAGCGACACCGTGCCGGTGACACTCGTCTCCAAGGTGTGCGTCTTGCCGTCGGCCGTGCGAAACCGGAGTGGCAGCCGAAAGTTCGAACAGCCTACTTGCTGGATCGGCACGCGCGCGCCTTCCGCCGCGTTTACCGCCTCCATCATGTCCGGCAGCGACGCGCGATAGGCCGCACTGGCCTTGAACTTCGTGTCGAGCCGGCGGTCCACCAGCGGCGGCACGCCACCGGCCGTCTGGTGCAGATACATAGGTTTCTTCTTCATGTCGTTTTTAGTGTGGGCGAAGGGCCGGCGGTTGGTGACGATAACAACCGCAACCGGCCAAATTCATCGTGGGGAAATTAGAGCGGCGCCTCCGGCCCAAAGTAAGCGGCAAAGTTCCGCGGTGTTTCGTAGAGGCGCACACAATGCAGCTTGCCCGCCTTGATGAGGGGCTCGATCTCGTTCCAAAAGGCGATCACGAGGTTTTCCGTCGACGGAATCATGCCGCGGAGAAAATCGACGTCATCATTGAGGTTGCGGTGGTCACACTTGTCCACAACGGCACGATTGAGGATCCGCTTAAGCTCGCCGAGGTCCATAATGTAGCCGGTCACTGGATCAGGCTGTCCCCGCAAGGTCACCTCCAGCACGTAATTATGACCATGCCAGTGCGGATTCGTGCACATGCCATATTGCTTTGTGTTCCACGCCTGGCTCTTCGTGGGGTTGAAGAGGCGGTGCGCCGAATTGAAATGCACCTGCCGCGTGATGAACACCGTGCCGATCATCGCACGCGGCGCCTTCGCCCGGGAGGGACGTGCGGCGCGTTTCGGACTGGTGGTTTTCGAGGACATGGAGGGTCATTAAGTAGCATAAAACTGCCCTCCGTCAACCGCCACGGTTACTCCACTCAAACCACGTTTCCAGTTGAACCGCCCCTTCGATCCACGCTGACTCGGCGACTTCCGTTCCCGCCTCCGCCTCCCATGCCCATCCGCAAAGCCCTCGTCACCGCCGCCAACCCCCGCCAGCGTACTCTCCCGCTGCAAACTCTGATCGACCAGCGCGGCGAAACGAAATCCGCCCTGCAAATCGTCCTCGAAGAAGCGGCCGGCGCCGGCATCGAAGAGTTTTGCGTCATCGTCTGCCCGGGCGACGAGACGGCCTACGCCGAGGCCTGCGGCGCGCTCCAGTCCCGCGTGCGGTTCATCGCTCAACCTACGGCGCGAGGCTACGGCCACGCCATCCTCTGCGGACGCGAGTTCGTCGGCGATCAGCCGTTCCTCCATCTCGTCGGCGATCACCTCCACGTCGCCCACGGCACCACGAGTTGCGCCCGCCAGCTCATCGATATTGCCGCCGCCGAAAACGCCTCCGTCTCCGCCGTGCAGCCCACGCGCGAGAGTCAACTCACCTCCTATGGTGCCATCGGCGGCAAGCTCATCGGTGGCGACCGCCCGCTCTACCAGATCGACACCGTCCTCGAAAAACCCACCCCCACCGTCGCCGAGCAACAGCTCATCGTCCCGGGCTTGCGCGCCGGTTTTTATCTCTGCTTCTTCGGCCTCCACGTGCTCGGCCCCGACCTTTTCGCCATCCTCGACGAACAGCACGCCGCCGCACCCGACCAATCCCTCGGTCTCTCCCCCGCGCTCCACACGCTCGCCGCTCGCCGCCGCTACCTCGCATTTTCCATCGCCGGCCGCCGTTACGATATCGGCGCGCCCTACGGTCTCCTCCTCGCCCAACTCGCTCTCTCCCTCTCCGGCCGCGACCGCGACCGCGTCCTCACCCAACTCGTCGAACTTCTCGCCGTCCGCGCCGACACCCCATGAGCTTGCGCGTCACCGATCTCATCGCGTCCACCGATTCCGCAACGCGCGATACCGCCATCGACTCTTGGTGCTCCGGCCGCAACCTCGCCGAACTCCTCTCAGATTGCGCCGAGCTCGACGCTTACCGCCGGCGCGAGACCAACCTCTACCAACGCGTCCGCGCCCTCTTTTTCCTCACCGCGATCCATCGTTATCACCTGCCCACGCGCCCTGAGTTACCCCGCCTCGGCCGCGTGCCCTACGATGGTTTCCGCCACCTGCTCGAACGTCGCTTTGAAGAGGCGATCACCGTCTTCGCCGCCGCCCAGACAGCCCGCGGCCCCAGCGAAACGCTCTCCAGCGCCCTCGCCGCCGCGCACCACGCCCTCGCGTTTCAAACCCTCGCCGATCAAGTCCGCCGCACCGTCCGTTCCACCCGCGGCAACGCCTGGATGTTTCGCCTCGGCCACCCGCTTGACCAACCCCTCCGCGTCCGCCCCGAATTGCTCGTCCGCGAAAACGCCACCGCACCCTACCCGCTCCTCCGCGAGCGCACCCCCGTGCGCATGGACCTCACCCACTGCGGTTGGTCCGATATTTTTTTCCTGGGCATGGATTTCCCCGAGGGCGCACGCGTCCTCAACATCTCCGTCGATCTCGGCCTCCACGGCCGCGACACCACACCGCGACCGCCGGTTGAAGCCTTTTTTCGCATTATCGACGAGCCCGTCATCCGGCTCGCCAGCGTCGACCTCGAAGCCACCGCCACGCTCTCCACCCTCGACGACGTTTTCGATTTCGGCCGCGATTATCTCGGTCTGCTCAAAGCCGCCGTCATCGCCGCTGGCCTCGTCCCGCCCGGCATCGAAAGCTCCGGCGCCAGTCTGGCGGAACTGCTCGCCACCATCTTCGGTCCCGGCCGCGGCTTCGAACTCGTCAGCAGCGTCAACCGCATCCCCAAGGGCTCGCGCCTCGCCGTCTCCACCAATCTCCTCGGCGCCCTGATCGGCGTTTGCATGCGGGCCACCGGCCAGATTCGCGCCCTCTCCGGTCCGTGCGACGAAACAGAACGCCGCATTGTCGCCGCCCGCGCCATCCTCGGCGAATGGCTCGGCGGCTCCGGCGGAGGCTGGCAGGATTCCGGCGGCCTCTGGCCCGGCATCAAACTCATCGAGGGCGCACCCGCCCTCCCCGGCGATCCCGAGTACGGCATCAGCCGCGGTCGACTGCTGCCTCGACACACCCTGCTGGGCACGGACCGCATCTCCACCGCTGCGCGGCAAAAACTTTCGGAGTCCCTCGTGCTGGTCCACGGCGGCATGGCCCAGAACGTCGGCCCCATCCTCGAGATGGCCACCGAGAAATATCTCCTGCGCAGCGAACCCGAACTCTCCGCCCGCCGCCGCGCCGTCGCCACCCTCGACGACATCCTCGCGCTCCTTTCCGCCGGCGATATCCGCGGTCTTGGCCGTGCGCTCACCGAAAATTTCTTCGGTCCGCTCCAGACGATGATCCCGTGGGTGAGCAACCGCTACACCGAGCAACTGATTGCCCGCACCCGCGAAGCCTTCGGCGAAGATTTCTGGGGCTTCTGGATGCTCGGCGGCATGTCCGGCGGCGGCATGGGTTTTATCTTCGCCCCGCACCGCCGCGCCGAGGCGCAGACCCGCCTCCTCGAAATCATGCTCGCCACGAAACGCGAACTGCAGGCCGCTCTGCCCTTCGCGATGGACCCCGTCGTCTACGATTTCGTCATCAACGAAAATGGCTCCGTCGCCGCACTCCTCACCGGCACCGACGCCCTCCTCCCCGTCGAATTTTATCAACTCACCGTTCCCGCCTACCTTCGCCGCGAAGCCCGCGACCTGACCGCCCGCGAGCGCACCGACCTCGGACAATTCACCCGCGCCGCTCGCACGTCCCCCACCTTCACGGCCGCGCTCCCGACGCTCCTCGACCGCCTGCTGCCCACTTCCGCCGACGGCTCGCGTACCAGCCACAGCCTCGACGCCCTGCTTGCCCAAAACGGCTTCGACCGCACGCAACACGAGCAAATCCGCGCCGATCTCCGCGCCGGCCGCATCGGTCTCGCGATGAACCGCCTCGCCACCACCACCAAGATCGAGGATGTGCCTCCCGCTGATCTGTTCGCCGTTGGCTCCGCCTCGTCCACGCTCCGCACCGCCGGCGAAGCCGCCCTTCGCCGCGGCGAATGCGCCGTCGTCACCTACGCCGCCGGCGTCGGCTCTCGTTGGACGCAAGGCGCCGGCGTCGTGAAAGCCCTCCATCCCTTTGCGAAATTCGCCGGCCAACACCGCAGCTTTGCCGACGTCCACCTCGCCAAATCCCGCCGCACCTCCGCGCTCTATGGCGCCGATATCCCGCACGTCTTCACCACGAGCAATCTCACGCACGCCCCCATCGAGCACACGCTGCGCGCCGCCTACTCTGCGGCCTTCGACCAAACTATTTTCCTCTCCCCCGGCCGCTCGATCGGCCTCCGCCTCGTCCCCGCCGTCCGCGACCTCGTCTTCGCTTGGGAAGAAACCGCGCAGCAGAAACTCGACGAGCAAAAGGAAAAAATGCGCGACAGTGTCCGCGCCGCGCTCACGAATTGGGCGCGCTCCGTCGGCGAAGGCGCCGACTACACCGACAACCTTCCCGGTCAGTGCCTCCATCCCGTCGGCCATTGGTTCGAGATTCCGAACCTCCTCAAGAACGGCACGCTCGCACGCCTCCTCGCCGCGCGTCCGCAGCTCCGCACGCTCCTCGTCCACAATATCGATACGCTCGGCGCCACCCTCGATCCCGCCCTCGTCGGCTGGTTCCAATCGTCCAACGCCACCCTCGGCTGGGAAGTCATCCCGCGCCGCATCGAGGATCACGGGGGCGGCCTCGCCCGCGTCGATGGCCGCGTGCGCCTCGTCGAAGGCCTCGCCCTCCCGCGCGAGTCCGACGAGTTCAACCTCACTTACTACAACACCAACTCCTGCTGGATCGACCTCGACCGCCTACTCACGCTCTTCGGCCTGACGCGCGCCGAGCTCGCGGACGCCGACCGCACCGCCGCCGCCGTCCGCGCGATGGCCGCCCGCGTCCCCACCTACGTCACGCTGAAAGACGTGAAGAAGCGTTGGGGCCACGGCCAGGAAGACGTCTATCCCGTGGCCCAATTCGAAAAACTTTGGGGCGACATGACCGGCCTCGCCGAGTGCAGCAACGTCTTCGCCGCCGTCCCCCGCCAACGCGGCCAACAACTCAAAGACCAAGCCCAACTCGACAGCTGGGCCCGCGACGGCTCTGCCGCCGGCATCGAAGCCTTCTGCCGCTGGTAAATTCCGGACCGCGCGCGAAACCGCTTGCGCTCGCTCAGCCCGGACCGTTCAACCGCCCCCACATGGCCATGCGTTTCCGCATTCTCGGTTCCGGCAGTTCGGGCAACGCCGCGTTGCTCGTGACCGCAGGTGCGCGCGTCCTCGTCGACGCCGGTTTCTCGGTAAAGAAACTCACCGCGCTCCTTGCCGACGCGGGCGAAACCCTCGAGCGCATCGATGCGATTTTTCTCTCACACGAACATGGCGACCACGCTGCCGCCATCGATGGCCTGAAAAAACATCCGCACATCCAGGTCTTCGCCAATCCGCCCACGTGCCGCGCCGTCCAATCGAAGCTCGACGCCGCCCACCGCCCCGCCTGGCAACTCTTCGAAACCGGTTCGCGTTTCCGCTTCCGCGATCTGGAGATTGAAACCTTCGCCGTCCCACACGACGCGCAGGAGCCCGTTGGTTTCCGTTTCACCACCGGCCACGCGGACGACCTTTTTTCCCCGCGCCGCGCCCTCGCCTACGTCACCGATCTCGGCCACGCCCCGCAAAACGTCCGCGAACAGCTCCGCGAGTGCGACGTCGTCGTCGTCGAATCCAACCACTGTTCCGACCTGCTCGCCGCCGACACGAAGCGACCCTGGTCGCTCAAACAGCGCATCTCCGGTCGCCACGGCCACCTCTCCAACGAGAGCGCCCGCGAACTCCTTGCCGCCATCGCCAGCCCGCGTTGGCGGCGCGTTTTTCTCACTCATCTCTCGCGCGACTGCAATTCCCCCGCCGCCGTCGAACGCGCCCTCGCCGGCGTCCGCGCGACCCTCACCACCTGCGAATTCTCCATCGTCTCCCCCGGCGAAGGCACGCCGTTCTACGACGTGTAAATACAGCCCGGCTGTCGCCTCGGCGAAGCCAAGTCACTGCCCCGAGCCCTTCGGCATATTCCGCTGCCCCGCCAAGCTGAACCTGAGCAGTGCCCCCCCCACCGCCGAGCGCGACTTGTTCAAGCATGTCTGGTGCCTGCCGACCCATTGCGCGGCCCGCGTGTTCCGCGCTGCCGCGGCAGATCGCCGTCGTCGCAACCGCCACCACGTTTCACGCCGTGCTCGCCCCACTCGGACCCGCACGCCGCCACCACCGACTCCTCACAGACCGCCCGCCGCTCCCGGGTAAAACTGATCGAGGCGGGCGAACGCCGAAAGAACCGCGCGCTAAGGCGTCCGGTGATGTGGGGCAGCGGACCCCGCGGGGGTCGCGAGGAGGAAGTCGCGCAGGCCGGTGAGGTGATCGGTGTTGATGAGGTCGACGCCAGCGTCGTGCAGGAGGTGCCACGCTTCGGGTGTATCGGGCGTGCTCCAAAAGCGGATGCGGCGGCCCTGGGCGTGGGCCTGGGAGACGAGCGCGGCGAGTTTCGTGGCGTCGGCCGCAGAAATCGGGCCGGTCCATTTCCACGTAAAGACCTTTTGCCAGTTGTCGCTCACCCAAGGCACGAGCGCGGCAGGAGGATTAGAGGCAAGGTCTTCGATGCGGCCGTCCAACGCGGCGTAGCGGACGGGTTGCGCGGCGAGTTCGGCCCGGGCGCGGTTGCCGGAGAGGATGACCGTGATGGCGCCGGGCGTTGCGACGCCGTCGCGGAAAACGGTGAACATCGCGGCGTATTGTTCGAGGCGCGCGTGCAGCGCGGCATAGGTGGCAACGGCCTCGGTCTTCACGTCGATGAGCAGCGTGATCATGGGACCGCCGCGGTAAACCCGGCCGCCGTTTTGTTGGACGCGGGCGCGCAGCGGATCGAGGTAAAGCGCCTCGAGGGTGCGCTCGGGTTTCACATCTTTGGCGTTGTGCGCGACGAGGAGCTGCCCTGCGACGAGGTAAATGTCGGCCTCGATGCTGCCGAAGCCGCAGTCGAGCGCATCGAGGAGCGGACGCGGATGTTCGTAGTCGTTGTGCGCGTGGGCGCGGAGGAGCGGCACGGGCTCGGCGGCGCGGGTGAGCGAGAGGGAGAGCAGGAGCGAAAGGGAGAAGAGGAGAGCAGTGCGCATCGTCGGTGGAGGGAGACTGAAGGCGGGACCGGTCCGAAGCGAGTGCGGAGGCCGCAACGGGCGGGCGTTTGGGGACGGCCCGCCAGTGGCAGCGGCAAAACAAGGGGCCGACCGGAGACCCTGCCCTGCTCGGTTAGAAGCGGCCGCGGACGCCGAGCGTCCAGACCGGGCCGAGGATCTCGCGGGAGCGGAGGAGGCCGGGCTCGTTGGAATAATAATCTTGGAACGAGTTCGTGATGTTGCGCCCACTGAGCGTGAGTTCGTAGGAGCGGGTAAGTTTGTAGCCGGCGCTCAGGTCGGCAAGGAACTGCTCGCTCCACCACCGGATTTCGTTCGCGGCAAACGCGTCGATCTTGGCGGACTGCCAGGTGGCGCGCAGCTGGAGGTTGAAGTTTCGGTTGCTGAACCGGATGCCGCCATTGGCCGCTTTCGGCACGACGTCGGCCAACGGCACTTCGGCGATGGTGCGCGAAATCGAGCCGAACACGCTGCAGCCGCGCCAGAAGCCAGGGAGGAAGACGAGTTGCTGGCTGTATTCAAAATCCACGCCCTTCAGCTTCGTCCGCTCGGTGAGATTGGTGGGCTGCCGGAAACTGTAGCCCGCATAGTCCGGGTCGTTGCCGTAGCCGGCCGTCTCAGCCGTGACGAAGGTGTTGGCCGAGCCCTTGTTCTTGATGTCGATCTGATAAGTGGAAACCGAGACGGTGCCGGCCGGCTCGAGGTAGTATTGGAGGCTCACGAAGATTTTATTGGCATACTCGGGCTTCATTTGGGGATTCGGGAGGGTGATGATGCGCTGGGTTTCATCGATGCTGGTGATGCCGGCGAGTTTGTCGTAACCGGGACGGAGGGTCGACTGGTTGCCCGCCACTTGGAGAACGAGATTCGGCGTGAACGAATACTTCGCGCCGCCGCTCAGGAACCAGTTGCCGTAGTCGCCGTAGTGGGTCGAGCGTTCGCCGTTGCGGTATTGGTAAACGATGAAGGGAATCGTGTTCACAGTATAACCGGCGGCCGTGACGACGGCGTCGGGGCGCGGCGCAAACACGCGGCCGATGTAGCGGGTGCGTTCATGCCGGAGACCGACATCGAGCCGCAACCGGCCGAGGCGCGTGGAGCCTTCGACGTAACCAGAGTCGATCTGCTCCTTGATGCCGCGGGGCGCGATGAATTCCTTGCGAAAATTTCCGATGGTGTCCGGCAGGAAGTGCGTGGGGTTGGCGACGAAGAGGTGGTGCAGCGCGGTGTTGTCCACGTAGGCCAGGTTGAGCGAGGCGATGTTGCCGCCGATCTTCGGATCGAAGGGGACGAAGTTTTGGAACACGGGAAACACCGTGGTCGGCGCCGTCTGCATGCCGGCCGCGCCCACGTAGGTCCAACTGCGATCGCCCTGCCGCTCGACGTCGTGCGTGGTCAGGCGCGTCTTCGCGCCGGTCTCGAGCAAAACTGGCAGGCCGCCGAGGTTGAGCGTCTTTTTTCCATCGAGATATCCCTGAAAAACTTGGTTCTGGCCGGAGAGCTCGCGGCTGCGAACGGAGTTCGCGTTGTTGTCGTTGCGCCCAAGGCTCGCGGCCTCAGACCACGGCAGGCCCGACCGCTGGGTGAGGCGCCAGCCGGGCTGGTTGGGGCTGTCGCGTTCGGCCATCCAGCTCATCCGCGTCAGCCGGGCACCGACGGTTTGGAAGAAGCCGTTGTTGATGTCGCCATAGTGGGTGCGACTGCGGGAGTAGCCACCGCCGACGGTGAGCGCGAGGTCGCCCAACTTGTAGACGAGCTTCGGGGTGTAGGTGACAGTGTCGTTGAGACGGTTGCGATGGCTCTGGGCCTCGTCCATGCGGGTGTTGGCGTTGTTGGTCGCAAGGGCGATGACGCGGGTGAGCGTGGACGAAGGATCGATCTGCGCGGCGCTCGCGAGGAAAGTCACGGTGCGGTCGCCGTATTCGTCGTTGAAGTGGGCGCCGGTGGTGCGCAGCGAAAACACGAGACCCTCGGCGATCCGATAGTCGATGCTGGCACCGAAGGAGTCGCGGCGGGTGATTTTCGGACCGACGCGGAAGGAAACGTTGGTGATGAACGGCCCTCGCGCGAGGTTGCTGAAATCGTAATTCGTCGTGCCGTTTTCCTGTTCGGTGTAGGCGGTGTTGGTGCTCACATTGAGCTGCACGCCCAGCCGGCCACCGAACGACTCGCTGTAGCTGAATTTTGCGCCGGGAAAAACCTTCAGGTGGTTGCCGTCGTCGGGGCCGGGAGTTTTACGCAGGGTGAGGGCGTAGGCATTGCCGGTGAGTGTGGCCTCGGCCACGACCTCGCGTCCGCGGCGTTCGAAGGCGTTTTTACTCTTCAGGTTGATACTGCCGGCCGTGGCATCGGCGTCCATCTTGGCGGTGAGCGTCTTGCTGACCTCGATGGACTCGATGCTGTTGATCGAGGTCTGATCGAACTCAAAACCGCGCGAACCCGCCCCGAAGGAGGCCGACGACGCGTTGGCCATCCGCATACCGTCGAGGCTGATGCCGACATACTTCGGATCGAGGCCACCGATGCGGGCGGCACGCGCTTCGGACTTCGTATAATCGAGCACCACGCCGGGGATATATTTCACGAACTCGCCGATGCTACCACTCGTGACGTCGCCGAAGTTATCGGTGGCGACAGCGTTCATCATGTTGAGTGCAGCGCGTTGATCCATGATGGCCTTGGCATTGCCCTCGCGCTCTGAGGAAACCACGAAGGACCCGAGCGTCACGAGCTCGCCCGCCGGACTCGCGGCGGTGGCGGCAGGCCGATAGGTCGAGCCGGTGAGGTCAAAGTTCTGCGTCGCGGTCTGACCCGCACCGAGCGCGACGGTTGCCGCCGCTACCTCGTAACCGGTGAACGTCACCGTCAGCGCACGGGAGCCGGCGGCGACACCGGCGAGCAGGTAGCTGCCATCATCGCCGGAGTAGGCGACGGCATCGGTGCCGGCCACACGAACCTCCGCGTTACGCACGTAGTGCTGCGTGGCGGGGTTAAAAATACGGCCGGTAATTTTTCCGACAGTGGGCGTTTGGGCCAAAATCGCGGCGGTGACTCCCGTGGCGAGAAGCCAGGAGCGACTGGCGCGGAAAAGCGCGCGAACACTGCGCGCTAGTGCGACCGTGCAAAGAGGAGAAAGAATCATGGTTGGTCTTGCTGGTGCGTAACCGTGAAAACGTTTACCGGCGCACACGGAACCCCCACCCAACACGCGTCAACGTATTCGCCGTCACCGCCCGCGAACTTCACCCAACCGTCGCATTCGACCCGCGGCAGGCGTGGTAGGAGGCGGTCCGCACCCAACCGCTACCGCCGTCCCGCGGCCAGTTTCAAGTTCCACCGCCGGCCGGGCGCACCGTGCCGCCCTGCGCTCATCCCTCGCCTGAAAACGGAGGCTCCGGTCAGCCTGCGTCCACTTCACGTCTTCGCCGGTTTCGTCTCGTGATCCGCGATGTATTTCTTCGTCGCCGCCGGCAGTTCGTTCCAAATTTTCCACGCAATGAATGCGCCCACCAGCGCGAACGGCATCAGAAAAATCGGCCACCACCGCCAACTATACGCGGAGAGATAACCCACACACACCGATTGCACGCCGCTCCCGATGTAAACGCATCCATCCACAATTCCCGAACACGTCGCCGTGGCCTTGCGTCCACCGAAATCTGCGGCCGCCGTGCCCGACATCAGCGAATGAACTCCCGTCACCGCTGCGACAATCAACAGCGCCGCGATCCCGACGACGATGGGATAGGCAAAAATGCTCATGGCCATCACCGCCGCCATGATCAGCATGAAACACGAAAAAATCGCCGCGGGCGGCCCTCGTCGCGATTGAAAATATTTATCGGAAATCAGTCCGCCCGCAAAGCCGCCCACGATCCCAAAGATGCACAACAGCAGCCCCCAGCTGTCCAAAATCCCCTCAGCCCCCGGCTGCTTCACCTGATGGGCAAAGACGGTATACCACTGCATGATACCATTGCGCAACACACCCGAGGTGAGTTCGACCCCCGCCACCATCAGCATCACCGGACTGCCGAACACTTTTCTCAACAGATCCATCGTCGTGTAGACTTCGTGCATGTGCCCCGACGAGGCGTCGTGCGTGTCGAGATGGGGAAAGCCGGCGTCCTCCGGCGTCTCTTTGATGAGCCACCAGTCGAGCAGCATCCAGACAATGAGCAGCGCCGCCGGTACGAAAAACACCGCCCACGTCGCATCCATCGGCACGCCCGCGGGCACAAACAGCGTGCGCAGCAACGACTGCATCCACGTCACCGGCCCGGTCGTGATGGCCTTCGTCGCGTCGAGAATCGCGCGCCCCCAGTCGAACGCGAAGTAGACGCCGAACGAAATCAAGGTCCCAAAAATCGCCCCAAACACGCCGCGCTCCCGTACGTGAAACCAGTTTGCCTTCACCTTGATAATCGAGACCGCCCCGTAGCTCTGGAAATACATGTTCAGCGCGTAGAGCACGGAAAACAGCCCCGTGAGCTTGAGATCCGTGCGACCTGTCACCGTCATCCAGGTCAGCACGCCCATGGCAATATTCGCCACCGAAGCGCCCACCGCCGCGATGATGATGCCTTTCTTCCCGCCGATTTTGTCGACGAGCGGTCCGTTGATCAGAAATGAAAATCCATAGGTGATCGTGCCCGCCGCGAAAATCAGCCCGAAGTCCTCGTTCGTCATGCGGTCGCCAAATCCGTTTTTCGCCACCGTGAGATTGTAGCGCCCCATGTAAAGAAACGCATACGTCATCCCCAGCGGAAACCAGTTGATGAACCGCCGGCTCAAAAACCACGGCCCGTGCTTGAGCGGGTTATTGTAGAAATAAATCCCGATGACGACGAAGAGGCAGGCGGCAACGATACCGAGGGACATGGCGGAAGGGAAACGAAGTGGAATGAGGGTGACGTGCGCAAACCCGGCGGTCCGGGAGTCCGGTTTGACTCCGTCCACTTGACCCCGAACCCCGCGGCGCTGCACGGAAAATCTGCCGCACCCGGGCAAAATTTTGCCGTGCACCTGCATCCCCACCGGTTCCCACTCGGCCGGCCGGCGCGCTTGCACGGCCGGCCCGTTTCCTGCACCGTTTTCGCCGCATGAACGCTGATTCCATTCGCCGCACCAAAATTATCTTCACGCTCGGACCCGCCACCGAGAGCGAGGAAATGCTCGAAAAACTCTTTCGCGCCGGTGCCGGCATCGTCCGCCTCAACATGGCGCACGCCAAACACGATTGGACCCGCATGGTCATCCGTCGCATCCGGGCCGTGAGCGCCCGGATCGGCCGCGACGTCGCCATTATGATGGACATCAAGGGCCCCGAGATCCGCACCGGCGATCTCACCGTGCCCCTCGAACTCAAGGCCGGTGAAATCTTCGACTTCACCGTCAAACCCGGTGCCAGCAACTCGGCTGCCGAGGGCGGCGAGGAAATCCGCTCGGTCGACGTCAACTACAAGGACCTCGTCAATGACATCAAGGTCGGCGACACCGTGCTGGTCGACAATGGCCTCCTGCGTCTCGAAGTCCTGACCAAGGACGCAGCCCGCATTCGCTGCCGCGTGCTCATCCCCGGCGAGCTGAAATCGAAGCGTCACATCAATCTCCCCGGCGTGAAAGTAAACCTCCCTTCCTTCACCGAGAAAGACCGGGCCGACACCACCGTCGGCCTTGAAGAGGGCATCGACTTCATCGCGCTTTCCTTCGTCCGGGAAGCGAAGGATATTGAAATCCTCCGCACGTTCCTCAGCGAGAAAAAATCCCGCTGCCGCATCATCGCCAAAATCGAGGACCAATCCGCCATCGACAACCTGGACAGCATCGTCGCCGCCTGCGACGCCCTGATGGTCGCCCGCGGCGATCTCGGTATCGAATGTCCATTCGAGGAACTCCCCGTGATCCAGCGTCGTGCCGTCGGCGCGTGCCTGGCCCAGGGTCGCCCCGTCATCGTCGCCACCCACATGTTGGAGAGCATGATTTCGCAACCCGTGCCGACCCGCGCCGAGATCACCGACGTCGCCAATGCCGTCTTTGAACTCGCCGACTGTGTGATGCTTTCCGGCGAGACCACCATTGGTAAATACCCGCTCGAATGCGTGCAGATGCTCGATAAGATCGCCTGCCGAATCGAACGGGAAGAGTCGGTCCAAGGCCGCAATCCAGCCGTTTTCACCGGCGAGCGCATGAAGGTGCTCCACTCCGCCGTTGTCCTCGCCAACGAGCTCCCACGCTCCAAGCTGCTCACTTTCACGCGACACGGGTTCATGGCGCAGGGTCTCGCGATGCTGCGCCCGGCGCATTCGCCCATCATCGCCTTCACGCCATCGCCCGAAGTTTTTCGCCAACTTCGCCTCCTGCGCGGGGTGGCACCCGTTCTGATGCCGCTCGCCTCTGAGCCGGACATCACGATCGAAAACGCCATCGCCCTGCTCCGACGCGAGGGCCGCATCACCGCCGGCGATAAATTAATCATCGCCACGGACATTGTTTCCCAAGACCGGCTCGTCGACAGCGTGCAACTTCGCACGGTGCGGTGATTATCGCCGCCAAGCCTGACTCCTCTCGGATTTAGGCAACCCCTCTCTCGCCCGCATCGCCCCCCCCCGGCGGATACAAAGCGATCAACTCCGCACGTGAAATCAATCGACCGCGGGGAACACCGGCACCTCAAAGATGGTCCGCCCCGGTGGCACCGTATTCCGCTCAGAACGCTGAATATCCGTAGTTACCGCGCAGAACTAGTGGATTTTCTGATAGCCACGCCGATACTTGCCAATCAATGTCAAAAACGTTTCGTGCAGACCGTCTCAGCCGCATCGATTTTATAGCGTCGGCCACTCCCGCCTTAGTTCCCTTTACCCTCATCTGTCCGCCTTCTGCTTCAATCCTTCTGCACCCAATCTGCGTCGCATGAATATCCCTCGCCTCACCAACGTCTCCTGCCTCACCGCACTTGCCGTGCTCGCTTCGGCTTTCGCGTCGACCACTCGGGCCCAAGAACCCCGCCTGTCCAATATTTCAGCCCGCGCCGTCAGCGGCACCGGCGATTCCGTCCTCACGCTTGGTTTCGTAATCGGACCCGGCCCAGACAAACAAGTCCTCATCCGCGCGATCGGCCCCACCCTCCTCGGCTTCGGCGTTTCCGGCGCCTTGGCCGATCCAATGCTCACGATCAATGGCGCAAAGGGCATAGTCGCCACCAACGATAACTGGGCCACTCCCGTTGGTGCTGGTGCCGCTACGCAGGCCGCGCTCACCAGCGCCTTCACCAGCGTCGGAGCCTTCGCGCTGTCCGCCACCAGCAAAGATTCCGCCGTCCTCGTCACGCTCCCTCCCGGTAATTACACCGCCCAAGTCGCCGGGGCCGGCAACACGACCGGCATTGCCCTCGCTGAAGTTTATGAGATTGGCAGCACCGGCGCCAAACTCCTTAACACCTCCACCCGTCTCACGATCAGCGCGGCCTCCGTGCCAATTATCGGCATGGTGGTGGCACCAGGCACCGGCACCCGAAAACTCCTCGTGCGCACCGCCGGACCCGCGCTCGGCGCTTTTGGCCTGCCCGGCACGCTCGACGACCCATCTCTGATAATTACGGATTCCAAAAACGTCATCTTGGCGCGCAACGATAATTGGGGCACCCCCTCCGACACCCGCGCAGCCGACGGCATTCTCCTGAAAAACGCCTTCGAGTCCGTCGGCGCCTTTGCATTCCCTGCCGGCAGCAAAGACGCCGCCATCATCGCCGACCTCGCTCCCGGCAACTATGGTATTCAAGCCAGTGGTACTGCTGGCACCAGCGGTATTTCCATCATCGAGGTCTACGACCTTACCCCTCAGAATCCACCGACGATCACCCTCGCCGCCACCAAGCCCACCAGCGACGAATCCGGCAGCAACCCCGGCGAGTTCACCCTCACTCGCACGGGCAGCCCCCTCTTCGCCCTCAACGTGAACTACGGCATCGGCGGTTCCGCCGTCAACGGCTTCGACTATCCCCCACTGCTCGGCAGCGTCACCTTCCCCGCTGGTGCCGCGACCGTAAAGATCCCGCTCTCACCCAATCCGGACGTGCAAAGCGAAGGCACCGACACCGTCGTCCTCACGCTCGCGTCCGGCACCGGATACCTGATCGGTGCCCAGAGCAGCGCCACCGTCACCATCGCCGACAGTCCCGCCACTCTCTACGTCGCCTCCGTCCGTCCCACTACGACGGCCACGGCCGGTTCCGCCGCCTCCGGCACCGCCTCGATTCTCCTCAGCTCCAGCGGCACCCTCGCCGCCGTCAACGTCTCCTTCTCCAACCTCAGCTCCGCCCAGGTCACCGCCCACCTCACGATCGGCAACAACGAGGACTACGTCTTCAATCTTCCGCAAGGCCAAGTCACCGGCGCCCAATGGGTCTTCGCTCCGACCGGCCCCTATTCCGTCGCCGATCTCGTCGCCGCGATCAAGAGCGGCAACATTTCCGTCCGTATCGATACCGCCAAATATCCCGCCGGCGAAGTAAAGGGTGCCTTTATCGTTGGCAGCGGCTCACGCACCTTCGTCGCACCGGCCACCCCACCCGCCGTCTCCCTCACCAACGTGACGGCCACCGATGCCGCCCGCCTGCTGACCCAAGCGACCTTCGGCCCGACGAAAACCGAAATCGACGCCCTCACCGGCGGCAGCATCGATAAATGGATCACCGACCAACTGGCACTCCCCTTCACTTCTCACCGCACGGCCATCGTCGCAGATCGCACCGAGTTTGGCGGCAGCGGCAGCTTCACCAACTGGAATGCCATCCACCTCCAGAATCGCCAGTCCGCGTGGTTCAAGGCTTCGCTCACAGCTCCCGATCAGCTACGCCAACGCGTCGCCTTCGCCCTCAGCCAAATCCTCGTCGTCTCGGATGTCGCCCTCGGTGATGACGGCGATTCTGAACCCCTCGCCTTTTACTACGATCAACTCGGCGCCGGTGCCTTCGGCAATTTTCGCACCTTGCTTGAGACGGTCACCCTCAGCCCGATGATGGGCCGCTACCTCAGCTCGCTGCGCAATTCCAAGGCCGACCCCGTCACCGGGCAGACCCCTGATGAAAACTACGCCCGTGAAGTCATGCAGTTGTTCACCATCGGCCTCGTGCAACTCCAGCCCGACGGCACCCTCGCCCTCGGCATCGACGGCCTGCCAGTTTCCACCTACAACCAGAAAACCATCACGGAAATGGCCAAGGTCTTCACAGGGTTTGGCTATCCCTCGACGAACCTCACGCAGTTCCGCACCGCGTCAAAAAATTCCATCAGTCCGATGCAGATCTTTGCGTCAAACCACGACGACACCGGCAAGGATATCAGCCCGGTCAGCCCCGTCCCAATTCCAGCTGGCCAAGGCGGCGCGAAGGACCTGCAGGCCGCGCTCGACGCCCTGTTCACCCACGCCAATACCGCACCCTTCATTTCCAAGCTCCTGATCCAACGCCTCGTCACCAGCAACCCGAGCCCCGGCTACGTCTATCGCGTCGCCCAGAAGTTCGAAAACGATGGCACCGGCAAACGCGGCGAGCTCAGCGCCGTCGTTCGGGCCATCTTGACCGACAACGAAGCCCGCTCCGCCTCCGTCGCCAGCAATACCACCTACGGCAAACTCAAGGAACCGCTCCTCCGCCTCACCGGTCTCCTGCGTTCCTTCGGCGCGACTTCCACGAGCGGACGCTTTCTCGGTTATCGTCACGCCGTCGACGGTGTGCCCATCACCAGCTCCACTCCGCTCCCCGCAACCCAGGGCCAGATCTCGACGATCAATTCTGCTACCCTCGTCTACAACGCGATCGGCAGCATCTCCCAAGCCGCCCTGCGTTCACCCTCCGTCTTCAACTTCTACCACCCCGACTACGTCCTCCCTGGGCCGCTCGCGGCCGCCGGCCTCGTCGCCCCCGAGTTCGAAATCACCGACGATAACTTCGCCATCAGCGTGCCGAACTACCTGCGCGGCTTCGTCACCGCCGTCATCCCCACTTCGGCAGGCGTGCCCACCGCAGCCGCTCCCTACGTGTTGACGCTCAATACGACCTACGAGCAAACCTTGGTCGCCACGCCGCCGGCCCTCCTCGATCACCTCAGCCGCGTGCTCTGCTCAGGTTCGCTTTCCGACGCCACGCGCACACGCATCACCAGTGCCCTCGCCGCACTGCCGACCACCACCACTCCCGTTGATCGCGTCAACACCGCCATCCTCCTCGTGCTGACCTCTCAAGCCGCCGCAATCCAAAAATAACCCCTGTCGCGCTCCGCCCACTCACTCCTCTCTCCGCTCTAAACTCTCCCCATTCCCGATTACCATGAGCAAAAAGTCCGCCCCCGAAGTTTCCCGTCGCGAATTCCTTGGCAACGCCTGCTGCGCCGCCGTCGGTGCCACCGGCCTCCTCTCCGCTCTCGGCAGCCTCCGCCTGATGGGCGCCGTGGCCAGCCCCGGCAACGGCCCCCAGCTCCCCTCCGTCGCCGGCGCCCCCATCGGCTCCGACTACAAGGCCCTCGTCTGCCTCTTCCTCAATGGCGGTAACGACGCCAACAACCTCATCGTCCCGATGGGCTCCGGCTATGCCGCCTACGCCTCGGCCCGCTCCAACCTCGCCATCCCCCAGACGAGCCTCCTTCCCTTTACCCCCAAGACACCCGACGGCCGCTCTTGGGGTCTCCATCCGTCCATGGCCGAGCTCCACTCCCTGTTTAACTCGGGGAAAATGGCCCTCCTCGCCAACACCGGCACGCTCGTTTATCCGACCACCAAGGACCAATACCTCAAGTCGACCGTCCCGCTCCCCCCCCAACTCTTTTCGCACAGCGATCAACAGGTCCAGTGGCAGCACAGCGTCCCCGACAAACCCACCTCCACCGGCTGGGGCGGTCGCGTCGCCGACCTCGTCAACACCTTCAACACGAGCGACCAAGTCTCGATGTCCATCAGCCTCGCCGGGAAAAACACCTTCGAGGTCGGCGCCAAGGTCAGCCAATACGCTATCAACACCAGCGGCGCCGTCACCCTCACCGGCAGCACCTCCAGCTCGACCAGCCTCGACGGCATCCGCTTCAAAGCGCAAAAAGACATCTTCGCCCTCAGCCAAGGCTCCCTGTTTGAAACAGCCTTCGGCGGTGCTTCTGGAGACGCCATTGTTAGCGCGGAACTCCTCAACACCGTCCTCTCTGCGTCTGGCAACCTCGCGACTACTTTCCCGAATACGACTGCGGGCAACCAGCTCAAGATGGCCGCGCGCCTCATCGCGGCCTCACCGACCCTCGGACTCAAGCGCCAGATCTTCTTCGTCCAACTCGGCGGCTGGGATACCCATGCCGCTCAGCTCGACAACACCGCGCCGACCACCGGCAGCCACGCTTCCCTCATTCAACAAATCAGCCAGGCGGTAAACGCGTTCTACAACGCCACCATCGAGCTCGGCGTCGCCAGCCAAGTGACCACGTTTACCGCGTCGGACTTCGGTCGCACCTTCCGCTCCAACGGCGACGGCTCCGACCACGGCTGGGGCAGCCATCACTTCATCGTCGGCGGCGCCGTCAAAGGCACCGATCTCTACGGTAAGATGCCCACGCTCACCGTCAGCGGCCCCGACGACACCACCCAAGGCCGCTGGATTCCGACCACCAGCGTGGACGAATACGCCGCGACCCTCGCCACCTGGTTCGGCGTCAGTAACACCGACCTACCCACCGTCCTCCCCAACATCGGCCGCTTTAAGAGCCCGAACCTCGGCTTCCTCTGAGTCCCGTCCGGCGTGATGTTCTCCGGTCGCACGCCGCCGGATGTCACGTGATTGGCACGTCTTTTGCACCACGATCCCCCCCACACAATTCCTCTCTTTTCTCCACGCCTCTAAAAACTTGATCCCTGAGCGCGACTCCAGCGCCGAAAATTCACGCCATGAATTCGAAGTTCCTCCGTTCCTCCCTGCTCTCGTTCCTCGCCATCGCTTGCACTGCTGTCCTTCCGGCTCAGGAACCTCGCCTCTCCAACCTAGCGACCCGCGGCCAGACCGGAACCGGCGCTTCCGTTCTCACCGCCGGTTTCGTCATCGGGCCCGGTCCTAACAAGCAAGTCATCGTCCGTGCCATTGGACCGACGCTCTCTGCGTTTGGACTCACCGACCTCCTCGCGGATCCGTTTCTCACCCTGATCAACTCTGCCACTGGCGCGACTGTCGCAACCAATGACAACTGGCTCGCTTCCGATGCTGCCACCATGGCCGCAGCCGGCGCGTTTGCGCTTCCGGCCAACAGTAAGGACGCGGTCATTGTCGCAACGCTTGCTCCCGGTGCTTACACCGCGCAAATCAGTGGGGTTGGCGGCACCACCGGTCTAACTATCGCGGAGGTCTATGAAGTCGGCGGCACTGGCGCAAAACTCGTCAACATATCCAGCCGCGGTCCGGTGGGCACCGGTGCCAATCAAATGATCCCTGGCATCGTTGTCGCACCCGGCACCGGCAATCGAAAATTCCTCGTCCGTGCCGCAGGCCCAGCCCTCGCTGCCTTTGGTCTGACCGGAACGTTGGCCGACCCACAAATCGTCGTCACCAACGCCGCCGGCACCCTGACTTTTGCTAGCAACAACGACTGGGGAACACCTGTCGGTCTGGGCGCCTCCACCACCGCCCAACTTTCCTCGTTGTTTACCGCGAACGGAGCCTTTGCTTTCGCCCCGGGCAGCAAAGATGCCGCGCTCACCGTCGATCTCGCCGCCGGTAATTACACGATCGCCGTCAGCGGCGTCGGCGGCACCACCGGCCTCGCGATCGTCGAGATCTACGACATCACGCCGGTCGGACCTCCCTCAATCACGGTCGCCGCCACCATCGCCTCTGCCGACAAATCCGGTAACAAGCCTGGCGAATTTACGTTCACGCGTAGCGGTGATACTACCGCCGCGGTCAACGTCAGCTATGCCGTCAGCGGTTCCGCGGTGAACGGTTTCACTTACGCTCCGCTGCTCGGCTCGATTACCATTCCCGCCGGGGCCACCTCCGCCAAGCTCCCCCTCACGACCAATCCCGCCCTCCTCACCACGGGCGTGCAAACTGCGGTCGTCACGATTTTGACCGCCGGTACCGCTTACACGATTGGCGCGGCCAACTCCGCCCTTGTCTCGATCACCGACAGCCCTGCCACGCTCTACATTTCCAACCTGCGGGCTGCCCCATCCGCCTCGGGTTCGTCTGTGACCGGCACTGCCACGATCTTGGTCAACCCGGCCGGCACCCTCGCCAGCGTGAGCGTTTCATTCTCCGGGCTCTCCTCTGCTCTTACCGGCGCCCATCTCCAGATCGCCCCCAGCGGCGACTTCGTCTTCGACCTGCCGGTCGGTCAGGCCACGAACGTAGCTTGGACCTTCCAGCCCAAGGGCACCTACACCAGCACAGCCCTCCTCGATGCGCTGAAGTCCGGGAATATTTACGTCGGCCTCGATACCGCCAAGAACCCCGCTGGCGAAGCCCGCGGCTCGTTCATCGTGGCGAGTGGTTCCCAAGACTTTGTGGCCCCCGCCGCCGCACCCGCGCTGCCGGCCGGGTTGCCCACCGCTGCCGAAGCCGCTCGCTTTCTGACCCAAGCCACTTACGGCCCCCTCCGCAGCGAAATCGCCGCTGTGCAGGCACAGGGCTACAGCGCCTGGATCGACGCCCAGATGGCGTTACCTTATACGCCGCATCGCTCGGCTACCGTCAGCGACTACCGTATCTTCGGCGGCCAAGGCAACGGCGGGCTGAGCCCGAATAATCGGCAGGCTGCTTGGTGGAAAAATTCTTTGACGGGTCCCGATCAGCTGCGCCAACGCGTCGCCCTCGCCCTCAGCGAAATCTTCGTCATCTCGGACGGCGCTTCCGACAGCCTCAGCGTCGAAGGCATCGCCAACTACTACGACCTCCTCGGCAACGGGGCGTTTGGCAATTTCCGCACTCTGCTCGAAAACGTCACGCTCAACCCGATGATGGCCATTTACCTCAGCTCGCTGCGAAATTCCAAAGCGACCTTCGATTCCTCGGGTGGCACGCTCACCACGCCGGACGAAAATTACGCCCGCGAGGTGATGCAGCTGTTCTCCGTCGGCCTCAATCTCCTCCGGCCCGATGGCACCCTCAAACTCGACCCCACCGGCCTGCCGATCCCTACCTATAATCAAAATATCGTTACGGAAATGGCCAAGGTGTTCACCGGTTGGGCCTATCCCTCGACGAACCTTACCCAGTTCCGCACCGCACCCACGGACTATTTTACACCGCTTCAGCTTTTCCCCACGTTCCACGACGACACGCAAAAGAGCATCCTCAACGGTGTGGTTCTGCCCGCCGGCCAAGGCGGCACGAAGGATCTCCAGCAGACCCTGGACGCGCTCGTCCTTCACCCGAACACCGGGCCCTCCATTTCCAAACTGCTCATTCAGCGACTCGTCACCAGCAACCCGACCCCCGCCTACGTCTACCGGGTTGCCCAGAAATTTGAAAACAATGGCTCGGGCACCCGCGGCGATCTCGGTGCCGTCGTCCGCGCCATCCTGACGGACTATGAGGCTCGCTCTGCCACGATGCTGACGACCGCCAGCTTCGGCAAACTCAAGGAACCCCTCCTCCGGGCCACCGCCCTCCTGCGTTCCTTCGGCGCGACGACCACCAGCGGACGCTTCACCTCCGGTCTTTCCAACCCCGAGACCTCCCTCGCCCAAGCCGCTCTGCGCGCACCCACCGTGTTTAATTTCTTCCATCCCGATTATGTGCTCCCCGGTCCCCTTGCCTCCGCCGGACTCGTCGCACCGGAATTCGAGATCACCGATGCCACCTACGCCATCAGCGTCCCGAACTTCCTGCGCACCTTTGTTTTCAACGCCGTCGGCACCAATCCCGACACGGTCGTGCTCGACTTGACCTACGAACAGACCCTCGCCGCCACGCCATCTGCCCTCATCGATCACCTCGGCCTCACGATGGCGGGCGGCAACGTCCCTCAGGCGACCCGTGATCGACTGACCACCCTGTTGACCGCGTTGCCCACCGGCACATCCAATCTCGAACGCGTCCAACGGGCCATCCTCGTCATGGCGACCTCGCCCGCCGGCGCCACGCAGAAATAAACGAATCGAACATCCCTCCTTCGCCCTCTCCTTTCATCCGACTCTTCCCCTCCCATGAGCCATAAATCCGCCGCCTCGCCCTCGTCCGACCCCACCCGCCGCCGCTTCTTGGGCCAATGCTGCGCCGCCGTCGGCATGACCGGGTTCCTCTCCTCGCTCTCCAGTCTTCGTCTCATCGGTGCTGCCGCCAGTCCCGGCAACGGCCCCGTCACACCCAACACCAGCGCCGCGATCGCCCCCGACTACAAGGCACTCGTCTGCGTCTTCCTCCAAGGTGGCAACGACGCCAATAACCTGATCATCCCGACCGGGGCCGACTATGCCGCCTATGCCAGCGCCCGCACCAATCTCGCTTTGCCGAGCGCGTCCCTGCTCTCGCTGTCTCCGAAAACCCCCGACGGCCGCACCTTCGGCCTCCACCCGTCGATGGTCGAATTCAACTCCCTCTTCGGCTCCGGCAAAGCTGCCCTGATCGCGAACGTCGGCACCCTCGTCTACCCCACGACCCTCTCGCAATACAAGTCGAGCTCGGTGCCGCTCCCCCCGCAGCTTTTCTCTCACAACGACCAACAGGTCCAATGGCAACACAGCGTGCCCGACCGACCCGCCGTCACCGGATGGGGCGGCCGCGTCGCCGACCTCGTCGACAGCTTCAACTCCAACAATAAAATTTCGATGTCGGTCAGCCTCGCTGGCACCAATTTCTTCCAAGTCGGCAGCAAGGTCTCGCAATACGCCGTCACCAACAGCGGAGCCGTGACCTTCTCCGGCAGCACCGGCGGCAACAACGCCTTGAGCTATCAGGCGCAGAAAGATATTTTCAACCAATCCCAGCCGGGCCTCTTCGATACCGCCTTCGCCGGTATCTCTGGCAGTTCGATTACGAACAGCGACTTCCTCAACACCACTTTGGCCACCGCGCCGGCGCTCGGCACGGCATTCCCCAATACCTCCCTCGGCAACCAGCTCAAGATGGCCGCCCGCCTCATCGCCGCGTCGTCTGCGCTGAACCTAAAGCGCCAAGTATTCTTCGTCCAAATCGGCGGCTGGGATCTCCACGCCGCCCAAGTCGATCAGACGAGCCAACTCTTGGGCGCCCACGCCGGCCTTTTTCAACAGGTGAGCCAAGGCCTCAATGCCTTTTACAATGCGACCATCGAGCTGGGCGTCTCCAACCAAGTCACCGCCTTCACCGCCTCGGACTTTGGCCGCACGTATCGCTCAAACGGCGACGGCTCCGACCACGGCTGGGGTAGCCACCACCTGGTCGTCGGCGGCGCCGTCAAAGGCGGCGATATCTACGGCAAGATGCCCAATCTCACCATCAACGGGCCGGACGATACCGGCCAGGGTCGCTGGATTCCCACGACGAGTGTTGATGAATACGCCGCGACTCTCGCCACCTGGTTCGGCGTCAGCCCCACCGATCTCCCGACCGTTCTCCCGAATATCGGACGCTTCGCGAAACCCAATCTCGGCTTCGTCTGATCGCTACCTCGATCGTTGTAGGCCCGGCCGCCGGCCGGGCATCCCCTTCATCAAGGGCGAATTCTGGGCCTCCCCTCCTCCCCCGCGTGAAATCTGTCACTTTCGCCTGCCTTCTGGCCTGCTGCTTCCTCTGCGCTCCCCTTCGCGCCATCGACTACTTCGTCGCCCTCACCGGCAACGATAACGCCAACGACGGCAAGTCCGCCGCCAAACCGTTTCGCAACATCGCCCGCGCGGCGACCGTCGCCAACGCTCCGGGCGACACCGTGACCGTGGCCGCCGGGACCTACAACGAAACCGTCTCACTCCTCCGTTCCGGGTCGGAAACCGCGCCCATCACCTTTCGCTCCACCGCCCGCGGCGCCGCCAAGATCATTGGCCAAGTCCGCATCCTTGGCTCCAACCTTTCCCTGTCCGGCTTCGATATCGCGAACCCCAACCAGAGCGGCATCATCGTTTCCGGTGACCGCGTGCGTATCCTAAACAACGATGTCCACGACTGCTCCGGTCACGGGATCAGCGCATTCTCCTTCGATTATCTCACCATCGAGGGGAATAGACTGTATCGCAACGGCCAGCAGAATGCCTCCCAAGCCAGCGGTATTTCACTCTACCAACCGGTGGCCCTCGATCAGGCTCCGGGCTTCCATATTGTGATTCGCGGCAACGAGTCCTTCGAAAACGATAGCAAGGTCCAAACCCAGGGCGGCGGCACCAATTTCCGGGTCGGCATCGGCATTCAGCTCGACGATTTCCGCAACACGCTCGAGGGCTCCACCGCCGGCGTTTACCGCCCCGCCACCCTCATCGAAAACAATCTTGTCTACGGCAACGTCGGCCGCGCCATCGTCATCAGCCTCAGCGACAACATCACCGTCCGCCACAACACCGCCTGGAATAATCTCCCCCTGCGCAACACCACGACCACCCTCGGCGACTTCAGCTGCCAGGACACTGACGGCGTCCGCTGGGTAAACAACATCCTCGTGACGCGCGGTCCGCTCTTGAACGCGATCTTCGACGTGCGCAACACGAACTCCACCTGGGACTACAACGTCATTTGGGGCGGCGCCCTCTCAATCGCCGCCGATTCCACGACCGTCCTCGGCTCCCACAATTACCTCGTCGACCCCCGCCTCACCTCGCTCGACACCAACAATGCCCGTCCCCTCCCCGGCAGCATCGCGATCGACACCGGCAGCACCGCGTTCGCCGCCCCGACTGATTTTGAAAGTTCCGCCCGTCCGGTTGGTTCAGGTGTCGATATCGGCGCCTACGAAGCCAAGCCCGATCCGAGCGCCCCGGCCGGCGTCGCGCCCACCCTCGCCGCCCAACCCGTCGGCCTGACGCTCCTGCCCGGTGCAATTATCACACTTTCGGTTTCTCCCGGAGGCTCTCCCCCGCTCTCCTACCAATGGTCCCGCAACGGCGTCGCCCTCAGTGGCGCCACCGCCGCTGCCTTCACCCTCTCGCCGGTTCAGCCTGCCGATGCTGGCAGTTACATCGTCAAGATCACCGGTCCCGCCGGAAGCATTACCAGCAATCCTGCCAATATCGCGGTCGCCGTCACTCCGTCTTTCACTCTCCGCAATCCCACGGCTGCCCTCGGCTCACTCCTCGCTGTAAGCTATGGCGCCGGCAAGTTCGCCGCGGTGGGTGTCGGCGGACGCATCGTGACTTCACCCGACGCCACCGCCTGGTCCCTCTCCGCCACCGTCGCCACCACCACCCTCCGGGGTGTCGCTCATAACGGCAGTCTCTGGGTCGCCGTCGGGGATGGCGGCGTGATCTTCACGTCACCCGACGCCATCGTTTGGACCCAGCGCACCTCCCCCACCACCCAAACCCTCCTCTGGGTTACCTACGCCAACAACCAGTTCCTCGCCTGCGGAAATTCCGGCACCATCCTCGTCTCCCCCGACGGCATCGACTGGATCCTCCGCCCACCCCTCACACCCGCCGTCACGCAGCAGCTCACCAGCATCACCGGTCGGTTCGGTGCCTACGTTGCCGTCGGCCAGACCGGCACGATCTTGACCTCACCGGATAGCGTCACCTGGACCCGCGTTACCATCCCGCAAGTCACGCAGAACTTCAATCACGTCGCCTTCCTCACCGGCCAGTTCCTCGCCGTCGGCGACACCGGGCGCATCTACTCGTCACCTGACGGCCTCGACTGGACGAGCCGCACCACCACGACGATCACCAATAACCTCCGCAGCGTTACCCACAACGGCTCCCAATTTATCCTTGCGACCGACAGCGAACGCCTCGTCGTCACCCCCAACTTCGCCGCCTTCACCAGCGTCAATCTCCCCTTCAACCTAAACTCCCCTCGTTGGGCCAGCACCTCCGCCAACGGTCTTACCGTGGTCGTGGGCCAAGGCGGTGAAATCGCCTCTTCAACCGACGGACTCGACTGGCGGCAGCGCGGCTCTAACGGCACGATGTGGCAACTCAATGGTATTTCTTTCTTAAATACCCAGTGGTTCGCCGTCGGCAACAACACCGGCATCTTGACCTCGCCCGACGCCGTCACCTGGACTCGCCTCCCGATCCCTGCCGCCAACTGGCTCAACGCCGTCGCCTACAGCGCGGGACGCTACGTCATTGTCGGCGATCAAGGCTACATCACCTCTTCGCTCGACGGCACCACGTGGACCGGCAACACCACCGCTTCGGGCACGACGCAAAACCTCCGTGGTATCGCCTTTGCCAACGGCCGCTGGATCGCGGTCGGCGCCGGCGGCGTCATCCGCACCTCGACCAACGGCACCACCTGGACCACCGTCACCTCCGGGACCACCACGAGTTTCAATGCGCTCGCCACCTTCGGCACTACCTTCATCGCCATCGGCGACAGCGGCCTCATCCTCACCTCCGTCGACGGGCTCGCCTGGACTCCCACCCCCTCAGGCACCACCCAATCCCTGCGCGCCCTCTGCGTCGATCGCGGCACCGTCTACCTCGTTGGCTTTAATCGCACGATTCTCGCCTCCACCGACGCTCAAACGTGGTCGACCCGCGCCGCTCCCGCCGTCACGCCCCCGCTCAACAACCCCAACTACCGTGGCATCACTGCGGCCAACGGTGGCCTCTTCATTGTCGGCGATCAGGGCGTAGCGCTTTTCTCCCCGGACGGCGTAACGTGGCGCTACCTCTCCGCTCTCGGCTTCAACGAGAACCTCTTCGCCGTCGCCTCCAACGGTATCTCCACCGTCGTCGCCGCTACCGGTGGCACGCTCCTCCAAGCCGGCAACCCCACCGTCCTCCCCTCGCGTTTGGTCAACGTCGCCACCCGCGGCCTCGTCCAACCCGGCGGCAACCTCACGCCCGGTTTCGTGCTCCGCGGCACCGGCAGCAAACAGGTCATCGTCCGCGCCGTCGGCCCCACCCTCTCCGCCTTCGGCCTCTCCGGCCTCAGCGACCTCAAACTCGATGTCGTCAATCAACAGACCCAGGCCATCGCCGCCACCAATGACGATTGGGGCGGGGCTGCCCCGCTCTCCAATGCCTTCGCCGCCCTCGGCGCCTTCCCGCTGGCCGCCTCCTCCAAAGACGCCGCCACTCAGGCGACGCTCCCCGTCAACCAAGGTGGCTACAGCGTGCGTGTCGCCGCCAGCGGCGCCGGCACCACCGGCGTCGCCCTCGCCGAAGTCTATGACGCCGACCGCGACGACTCCCCTGTTCGGATCGTCAACGTCTCCACCCTCGGTTTCGTCGGCACCGGCGCAAACGTCCTGACGCCCGGCTTCATCATCCGCGGCACCGTCCCGAAGATCGTCCTCATCCGCGCCATCGGTCCCGGCCTCGCCCAACTCGGCGTCGGTGGTCTGCTCGCCGACCCACAGTTCTCCGTCTTCCCCTCCGGCTCCGACGTCGCCATCGCCACCAACAATGACTGGGGCGGCACCGCAACCCTCAAAGCCGCCTTCACGGCCGCTGGCGCCTTTAACATCGCCGATAGCAGCAAAGACGCCGCCCTGGTGCTCACCCTGCCGCCCGGCGGCTACACGGTCGTGGCTTCCGGGGTCGCCAACACCACCGGCACCGCCCTCGTCGAGGTTTACGACCTCGACCCCTGAGATCATCGACCTGCGGTCCAGCAACCGCCAGGTAGACTCCGCGTACCCTCGGCTTTCCCAACCGTGTTTCCATCCGGCGCACCACCTTTCCCGTTGATTTCGGCAGCCTGCGTTTGTTTCAACTTACTTTCGCGAACCGCATGAAACGCCACCTCCCCACCCTCATTCTCAGCGCCCTCATCCTCGCGCTCCTCACGTGGTATTTCTGGCCCGCCTCCCCTCCGGTTTCATCCGGCCCCGTCCCGCCCTCGCTTCCACTTACATCCGGCCCTCAATCGAAAATCGAGAATCCGAATTCGAAAATCAGCGCGGCCCCTCCCGCTGAACGCAGCACGCTCGCCGACACCCTCAACTCCCCGAAAACCACCATTCGCTCCGACCTCTCCGTCGTAAACGAAATCATCACCACCTTCCGCACCAACTTCCCCCGTGACGGCAATCCCGTCGGCACCAACGCCGAGATTACCGCCGTCCTCACCGGGAAAAACAAACTGCAGCTCGCCCTCATCCCGCCCGACCACCCCGCCGTGAGCCGCACCACCGGCGAACTCCTCGACCGCTGGGGCACCCCGTTCTTCTTCCACGCCGAAAGCGCCACCCGCATGACGATCACCAGCGCCGGCCCCGACAAAAAACTCCACACCCCCGACGACGAAACCCTCACGCCCTGACGCCCTCTCGTCCGAAACTGTAGGAGGGGCTTTACGCCCCGATTTAGCCTCAATTCCGTCGCGCGCCCCCTCAAAACAACGGCGCATTATTCTTCGGATCGTTGAGCAAGGCCTCGAATCGCGGATCAACCCGCAACGGTGCAAACGCCGGATGCTGCCGCATCGCATAGACGTTAAATCTAAACCACGGATAATTGACAGTGCGGGGCATCGGCGTGCGGAGACGTAGTGCACATTCCTCCACGGCCTTTTCCCGCTCGCCGATCCAAGTCAGCACCATCGCGTAATTGCACCGCATCAACGTCCCAGACCAACGGTCCTTTGACTCAGGAGAAATCTCTAGTGCCAGGTTGATGCGCCGCAGCGCCTCGTCGCGGTTGCCCCGCAACGCCTCGATCACCGCCGTATTCGCCCACGCCGCGTCGTTCTTCGGTTCACTGTCGTTTTTGCGCAGATAGTTTTGAATCTGCGGTGAATCCAACAATGCCCGCGCCGCCGCTAGCTTTCCATTCCCCGCCAGCGCCAATGCCTGCACGGAAGTGTAGGTCACACTATTGTTTGCCGGACGGGTGATGTGCAGCGGTTCACCGCACATCAGCTCAAACTCCCGCTGCTGAGCCGCGTCGGCTTCCTTTGGCAGTGCCGTCCTCGGGACCTCTCCGCGCGCCATGAACGCGAGGAGTATCCGATCAAACTCTACTCGTTCGCGGCCCAATGTCTCCGCGCGACGCAGGGCGATCTCCGCTTCCGCATAGCGGCGGCCAGCCAGTGCGGTCTCAAATAGACGATACGCATACTTCGGATTGGCCGGATCCAGCCGTTCCACTTCATGCAGACCCTGCATGGCCTGCACCCAAAGCCCATTGCTGAGTTGCAACTGAATCAGCCCATAACGCGGCTCCGGATAGCTCGGCGCAAGTTCCAGCACCTTGCGAAAGTCTTCCTCCGCACCTTTTAGATCGTCTTCAATGTAGTAGCGAAACCAGCCGCGACTCATCAAAAAGTCCGTCGATTCAGGGATCAATCGCTCGGCCATCGCTAACGCCTCCCGTGTCCGGTCGAGGCGAACTTGAGTCATGCCGGCGGTAGTCGCATAGCGATAGCCAGCCACCGTCGCGAGCCTGGCCCACGCGGACCCGAATCGCGGATCGAGCACGACCGCCGCCTCCAACAATTCCTCTTGCGGGCCGAGCCGATCAAACCTGTCGCCGAGCCGGTGGCTGACGTCCCGAGCCTTCAGAAACAAATCATAGGCCTCGGCATTCACCGTCGGCACGACCTCCACTCTTTTTTTCTCCTGTGGCGACAACACCGCCTTCATCTCCCCCGCGATCGCCTGCGCCAGCTCCGCCTGAACCGCAAAAATCTTCGTGAGTCCTTTGTCGTAAACCTTGGTCCACATCGCCTCGTCCGTCCGTGGATTGATGAGCGCAGCCGTGATCCGCACCTCATCTTGCGCCCGCCGCACCGAGCCCGTGAGCACATACGCCACACCCAACTCCTCGGCAATTTCGCGGTGGGTCTTCTTCGTGCCGCGATAGCTCATCGCCGTCGTATGCGGCACGCAGGCCAGCTCCCGGATCAGCAGCAAATTCGTGATCACATCCAGATGCATCCCGTCCGAGAAAAACAAACTGGCCTCCTTGTCCTCGCTCAAATTGTCGAACGGCAGCACCGCAATCGACTTCGCCCCGCGCCGCGGCTCCGCTGCTTTTTCCGAGGTGGGCGGGCGCGTCCCTGCGCCCGCATGCGGCATCGCCGCCGGTGCCGGTTCCGCTTTGCGTGTGGCCAAGAACGTCGCGCCGACACCGATTGCGATGACGGCCATCACGCCCACCCATGCCGCCGCCGGGACGCGGCGGCCCACCTTCGAAGTCACAGCCTGACTCGCTGGAGACGCGGCGCCCCCGATGCGTTTTTCCTCCGCCACCCACACCGCTTCCCTACCTTCCAACAACTGCCCCACCCGGCCCACCAACTCCCCCGTCACTTCCCCGCCTACCAGCCGCATCCACTGCACCGCCAAAAACGCCTCCGGCACCAACGCCCCGCGCTCGCTCGTCCCGTCGACCGACACCGGCACGATGAAAGGCGTGCCCTTGGCCATCAGATGCGAGCGATCCTCCGCGAGCTTCCATTCCAGTCGAAAATAGCCTTCACGCCGCGTCTGCGTGTTCGCCGAAATCACCGCGACAAACAGCGCGCAATCGCCGATCTGTCCCTTGATTTTTCCATCCCACGCGTCGCCTCCACGCAGTTCACGCTAATCAAACCACACCACGATCCCCGTAGCCCGCAACGCCTCACAAATCCGCCGCGCCACCTCCCCATCCTGGGAAGCGTAGCTCAGAAACACCGCGCGATTTTTCTCCTCCGCCATGAATTGCTGCGCAGCAAAACACGCACCCTCCACCACTACCAGCCATTCCTCACCCAAACTCCGTCGCCCGGTCCCCGTCGGCGATCAGCCGACACCTCCCATCTCCCCGCGCCGGCGATCAGCCGCCGCCGCACTCCCTAGAATTCGCCCATTGGCGAATTCCATGAGCGTTCTCCTCAGTCAGGAAAAAGATCCGTCACTCACACCCACCGCCGCAGCGCCACCCGCAACTTCTCCCGCGCCCGCGCCACACGGGCCTCCACCGACTTCACGCTCGCCCCCACCGTCGCCGCGATTTCCGCCTGCGACATCTCTTCAAATTCAAACAGCACAATCGCCTCGCGCAGCTCCAGCGGCAGCGCCGCGATTGCCTCCCGCACCGCCCCCGCCCGCTCCTTCCGCTCCATCTCCCCCTCTTCCGCTCTCCCCTTCTCTCCCTCTCCGTCCTCATTCCACTCCTCCAGCGCAACCTCCGGCCGCCGCCGCCACCAGCGCAACCGGTTCCGCGCCAGATTAACCGCGATCGAAAACACCCACGGCCGCACCTCCGCGCCTTCGCGAAATTTTCCCCGTTGTTGCCACACGCGCACCAGCGTCTCCTGCGCCAACTCCTCCGCCTCGCTCGCATTGAGCACGATCCGTCCGATCACACTTTTCACCGGCCGCTCCCACCGCTCCATCAACGTCCCGAACGCCACTTCGTCCCCCGCCTGCACGCGCGCCATCAACGCACGATCTTCCGCGCGCATCACCGCCGCCTCGTCCTCTCCCTCGCCCCTCGCCTCCCGCCCCTCGCCTCCCGCCCCGTTCATCACGGTTTCGCTCCCACCGTCGGCGCGCCGGTGTGCGTGTAACCCGACACCCGCGGCAGCACCGTCGCCAGATAACGTTCGCCCTGCTCCGCCGGCATGAGCGCCGCGACGCGCTTAAAGTGTCCGGTCATCGCATCGACACAGACTTTCTCGAGACGAGCGACTTCCGACATCGGCGCCTTGCGCTCCCGCGCGTCCATGATCGCCGCACAGTGCTCTCCGCACACCGCCCCGTAGTCGTCGTGCAATTTCTTGATCGCCGCAAACCGCGCGTCATCGAGTCGAAACTCTGCGCGCAACCACGCCATCGCATCATTGTCCCGCGCAGCGCGTCGCAGCGCCGCGTCGTCGTTCAGCGCAAAGAAAACCCCAAACGCCAACGCACACGCCGCCGCCACCACACCGAGTGTGATCAAAAAATTCCTCATCGCCCGCCCTCCCACCCACACTCCACTACATTGTTCGATTCAATCGTCATTAGTCATTGGTCATTGGTCATTGGTCATTGAGCCTTGGTCCTTCGGCCGCGCCCTCATGGCATTTTCATCGCCCGTGCATCCAGTCCCTGCACATACGCACTCGCCAGCCGCGCACTGTCCTCCGCCGCCCGCGCCCGCGCCTGGCTGCGCCCGCCCACCGCGCCCAGCACGACGGCCAGCGCCAACGCCCCTGCCACCGCAGCCGTGTGCCCGCGCAGATAGCCGCCCCACGATTCCGTTTTCCCCGCGCCTCCGATCCGCGCCCATACGTCCGTGCGAAACTGCGGCGTGCGCGTTGGCGCTACGCGCCAGTCTTTCAGCACACGGGAGAGGGGATCGTTTGATGGGGGAGCCTTCATAAAATCAAGTTGGGTTCACAACCTATAACCCGTCCTCGCCAAAATCCCGCAAAAAACTTTTCAGAAGATTTTTCGCGGGATTCCCCCCCCTGCGGTTTAGTGCCCTTGAACACCCACCATGAAAATCAACTCCCTCCTCGCCTCCACCGTCTTCGCCTTCGCCCTCACTACGAGCCTCGCGCCTGCGCTCCTCGCCGCCGAGAAGCACGACAAACCCGGCGACGCCTCCGCCGCGAAAAAACCCACACCGGCCGAGGCCGCCCTCATCGCCAAAGCCCGGGCCGAATACCCGCTCAAGACCTGCCTCGTTTCCGACGAAGCGCTCGGCAGCATGGGCGAGGCGATGCCCTACATCCACCGCGTCGCCGGTCAGCCCGACCGCGTCGTCTTCTTGTGCTGCGACGGCTGCATCGACGACTTCAAGGCCGCCCCCGCCAAGTTTCTCGCCAAAGTCGACGCCGCCGCGAAAGCCAAAAAGTAAAGTAGGGTAGGGTCTCCGACCCGCCCTCCTAAGTGCCCCGCCTCGCCCTCCGCTTCTCGACCGACTCCCACCATGCGCGCGCTCCCCGTCCAATTGCTCGTCTTGCTCATCCTCTGCACGGCGAGCGCGCGCCCCACCTTTGCCTCCGACGTCGGCGCCCCCCCGCTCACGCTCGACCAAGTCCTCGAAGACGTCCGCGCCAAGCACCCCGAAATCAAATCCGCCACCGCCATCGCCGCCGCCGACCGCGAGCGCATCGTCCAAGCCGGTGCCTGGGAAGATCCCGTCGCCGGTCTCGAACTCCAGCGCATGAACAACAACGCGCGCATCTTCAGCTACGACACCGCCGAACTCTCCCTCAGCCAAAAAATCCCCCTCTCCGGCAACCGCGAGCGTCGCCGCGCCGCCGCCACCGCCGAAGCCGGCGTCTCCGCCGCCGCGATCCGCACGCGCTCCTTTCTCCTCGTCGCCTCCGCCCGTGACGCCTTCTTCCAACTCCTCCGCACCCGCGAACAACTCGCCCTCGTCGCCAGCTCCGAACGCCTCCTCGTCCAAGCCGCCGACCTCGTCCGCAGCCGTCTCGCCACCGGTGGCGCCGATACCACCGCCCTCCTCATGGCCGAACGCGAGCGCGCCCAACTAAAGGAGCGCGTCATTATGCTCGAGCGCGAAGCCGCCGACGCCACCGCCACCCTCAACACCCTCCGCGATCTCCCACCCCAGTCTCCCCTCGGCGAACTCGCCGCTCCCTCCACCGCGTCCACCGCGCCCGCGTTCGCCACCCTCGATGCAGCCCAGGCCCACGCGCTCGCCCATCGCCCCGAACTCCGCGAAGCCGAAGCCCGCATCACCGCTGCCGCGCGCCACGAAGACGTCGCTGCCCGCGCCTGGCGCCCCGATCCCGAGGTCATGGTCAAGGCCCGCCACGTCCAGGCCGGCGGCCGCATCCTCAACGACTACGACACCGGCGTCGCCGTCAGCCTCCCTTGGGCCAACCATGACAAATACCGCTCCGCCCAACGCGAAGCGGCCCGCCGCCGCGAAGCGCTCGAACTCGACGCCGCCGCCCTCCGCACCAAAACCGCTGGCGAAGTGCGCGAGATGTGGACGCGCCGCGACACCGCCCTCCGCAGCGTCGAACTCTACCGTGACCGCCTCCTCCCGCTCGCCCGCCAGGGCGCCGACTCCCTCCGCGTCGGCCTCGTGACCAACAAAAATTCCCTCACCGAACTCGTCGCCGCCCAACGTACCCTCATCGACGCGCAGACGACCCTCGCCGCCCATCTCGCCGATTTTCATCGCTACAATTCCATGCTCGCGACCCTCACCGGCGCCGCCGACCCGTCATGAAACGAATCGTCTTTTGCCTCCTCGCGTTGGCCACACTCCCACTCGTCTTAAACCTATCGCCCCACGCCCGTGCGAGCGAAGCGAGCATCTACCGCTGCCCGATGCATCCCTGGATCAAGTCCGCCAAACCCGGCAAATGCACCGTCTGCGGCATGGACCTCGTCGCCGCCACCACCATGCCCACCGCCGAGGGCGTCGTCGCACTTGCCTCGTCCATCATCACCGCCATCGGCGTCGAAACCTCCGTCGTCTCCCGCCAAGCACTCACCCGCACGATCCGCGTCGCCGGTGCCATCGACGACGACGACACCCGCCACCGCCTGCTCACCGCCCGCTCCGAGGGCCGCGTGGAAAAACTCTACGTCAACATCGTCGGCGCCGTCATCACCGCCGGCGAACCCCTCCTCGAGCTCTACAGTCCCGAACTCCAGACCGCCCAGCGCGAATTCGTCCAACTCGCCCGCGCCGGCGAACTCGCCGCCTCCGCCCTTCCCGCCGCCCGCGCCCGTCTCCTCCGTATGGGACTCGCGGATGCGCAGCTCACCGCACTCGTGAAGACGGGCGAACCGCCGCTCGTCACCACGATTTTCGCCCCCGACGGCGGCACCGTCGTCGCCAAATCCGTCTACGAGGGCCAGTGGGTGAAGACTGGCGACAAGCTGCTCGAGCTCGGCGATTTTTCCAAAATGTGGTTCCTCTTCGACGCCTACGAACAGGACCTGCCGTGGCTCGCCGTCGGCCAAACCGTCGAGATCACCTCCCGCTCCATCCCCGGCGAACTCATCGCGGCCCCCATCGCTTTCATCAACCCGAACCTCGATGAAATGACCCGCACCGCCAAGGTCCGCGTCGTCCTCGCCAATCCCCACGTCAACGCCGCCGGCGTCGCCCACACCCTGTATCACAAGGTCCTCGCCGAAGGCCGCGTCCTCGTTTCCTCGCCCGCCGTCCTCGCCGCCCCCCGCGCCGCCATTCTCGACCGCGGCACCGGCCCGGTCGCCTACCTCGACCGCGGCGAGGGCAACTACGAACAGCGCGTCGTTTCCCTCGGCCGTCGCGGCGATGGCCTCGTCGAGATTCTCACCGGCCTCACCGCAGGCGACAAGGTCGTCACCCACGGCGCCCTCCTGCTCGACGCCCAAGCCCAGCTCGCCAACGAAGCCACCGAGCACTCCGCCGCCCCCGCTTCCCCTGTTGGGGACGCGACGCCCTCGTCGCGTTCTTTACCTGCTCTCAACGCTCAGCCCTCAACGCTCAACCTCTCCGCCCTCGCCACCGCCGCCATCGACTCCGCCGCCGTGCTCGCCGCCGACGACTACGCGGCCTACCAAAAACTTTTCCCCGCCCTCGTCGCGGCCACCCAGGACTTTCCCTCACTCCCGAAACTCGAACTCGGCCCCGACCTCAAATCCGCCCGCCGCTCCTTCGAACCGTGGAGCACCGCGATTGCCGATCTGCTGAAGCCCCATCGCGCCCACCTCGGCGTAAAAATTTTCCAGTGCCCGATGTCGCCCGTCCTGAAAAAAGGCCGCTGGGTCCAGCGCGGCCAACCGCTCAAGAATCCCTTCTACGGTTCCGCGATGGCCGACTGCGGCAGCGAAATCCCCTGATCCGTTCCGCGCGCTCTCTTCCTTCGCCACACCCCCGGCTTCATGATCAACGCCCTCATCAAGTGGTCGCTCCACCATCGCTTCCTCGTCCTCGGGGCGACGCTCCTCCTGTTCGGTTGGGGCCTCTTCGCGATTCGCCGCGTGCCGATCGACGCCATCCCCGACCTCTCTGAAAATCAAGTGATCGTCTTCGCCGACTGGGAAGGCCGCAGCCCGCGCGAGGTTGAGGACCAGGTCACCTATCCCCTCTCCGTCAATCTCCAGGGCCTCGCCAGCGTGCGCACCGTCCGCGCCACCTCGATGTTTGGCTTCGCGCTCATCACCGTAATCTTCGAGGACAAAATCGACAACTACTTCGCCCGCACGCGCGTCCTCGAGCGCCTCAACTACCTCGGCAACATTCTCCCCGCCGGCGTCACTCCCCGTCTCGGCCCCGATGCCACCGGTCTCGGCTGGGTTTACCAATACTACCTCAAAGACACGTCCGGCAAACAGGACCTCGGCTCCCTCCGCGCGCTCCAAGACTACTTCGTCCGTTACCAACTTGCCGCCGTCTCGGGCGTCGCTGAGGTCGCCAGCATCGGCGGTTTCGTCCGCCAATGGCAGGTCGAGGTCTCGTCGCTGCGCATGAAGCAGCTCGGCATCCCGCTCGAAAGGGTGCTGTCCGCCATCGGAAAAAATAATCTCAACGTCGGCGGCCGTACCGTCGAAGAGAACGGCCTGGAGTTCGTCGTCCGCGGACGCGGCCTCATCACCTCCGCCGCCGACCTCGAGACCATCGCCCTCACCTCGCGCAACGGCACGCCCGTCTACCTCCGCGACATCGCCACCGTGCAGATCGGCGGCGACTACCGCCGCGGCGTCCTCGACGTCGACGGCCACGAAGTCGTCGGCGGCACCGTCGTCATGCGCACCGGCGAGAACGCCTACCAGGTCATCAAGGACGTCAAAGCCAAGATCGCCCAAATTTCCTCCGGCCTGCCGCCCGGCCTCACCATCGAGCCGTTCTACGACCGCAGCGACCTCATCGACCGCGCCATCGAAACCCTCAAGCACACGCTCTGGGAAGCCGTCATCCTCGTGACGCTGATGCACGTCATCTTCCTCTTCCACTTCCGCAGCATTCTCATCGTCACCCTCCCGCTGCCCGCCTCGATTTTGGTCGCCTTTATTCTGATGAAGGAGTTCGGCATCCAGTCGCACATCATGTCGCTCACCGGCATCGCCATCGCCATCGGCGTCCTCGTCGACGCCGCGATCGTGATGACCGAAAACGTCATCCGCCACTGCGAGCAGGAGGAACACAAACTCGGCCGCCCGCTCACGCGGCCCGAGACGTGGTCGGTCACCCTCACCGCCTCGCAACAGGTCGGTCGCCCCATCTTCTTCGCGATGGGTATCATCATCCTCGCCTTCGTGCCGATCTTCCAACTCACCGGCCAGGAGGGAAAACTCTTTCACCCGCTCGCATGGACCAAGACCTTCGCCATGATCGGCGCCACCGTCTTCGCCGTCACGCTCGTCCCCGTCCTCTGCACGTTTCTCGTGCGCGGCCCGTTCCACGCCGAAGACCGTAACTGGGTCATGCGCGCCCTCATGGCGATCTACGATCCCGTCCTCAACGGGGCCCTCCGCTACCGCAAAACCGTCCTCTCCCTCGCCGCCACCCTCCTCGCCTTCTGCGTCCTCCTCGCTTTCGGCCTGCCATCGTCCGTATCTTCGCGTCTCCCGGATCGCGTCTCTCACCTCTTCGCCGGTTTCGGCTCCGAATTCATGCCGACGCTCCAGGAGGGTTCGCTCCTCTTCATGCCCGTGCTGCTTCCCAGCACGTCGCTCACCGAGATCAAACGCATCATGGCTTGGCAGGACCGCGTGATCCGCGATACGCCCGAGGTCGCCAGTGTCGCCGGAAAACTGGGACGCTTCGACACCGCCACCGATCCCGCGCCCACGGAGATGATCGAGACCACCATCATGCTCAAACCCGCCGCCGAGTGGCGCACCGGCATGACGAAACAGAAACTCATCGACGAACTCACCGCCAAGCTCACGCAGGTCCCCGGCTACGTCCCCGGTTTCCTGCAACCGATCGAGAACCGCATTCTCATGCTCGCGACCGGCATCCGCGCCCAACTCGGCATCAAAATCTTCGGCGACGACCTCGACGCCCTCCAAAAAAAGGCCTTCGAGGTCGAGCAGGTCGTGAACAAAATTCCCGGTGCCACCGGCGTCGCGCCCTCCCGCGTCCAGGGCAAACCCTACCTCGAAATCTCCCCCGACCGCGCCGCTCTCGCCCGCTACGGCCTCAGCCTCGCCGACGTGCTCGAGGTCGTCGAAACCGGCATCGGCGGAAAAAATGTCACCACCGCCATCCAGGGCCGCGAACGTTGGCCGGTCCAAGTCCGCTTCGAACGCGCCGACCGCGAAGACCTCGACCGCCTCGGCGCCCTCCCCGTTGCGATCCCGAACTCCGAGCCCGCCCGTTTCGTGCCCCTCGGCCAGATCGCCACGCTCCAGCGCGTCCTCGGCCCCAACGAAATCGCCTCCGAAAACGGCCGCCTTCGCGTCTACGTTCAGGCCAACGTCAACGAACGCGACCTCGGCTCTTTCGTCGACGACGCCAAGGTCGCCATCGCCCGCGACCTCAAACTCGACCCCGGCATGACCATCGAGTGGAGCGGCCAATACGAAAACCAACTCCGCGCCCGCGCCACCCTTCGCCTGATCATGCCCATCGTGCTCGTGATCATCTTTGTGATCCTCGCGCTGACCTTCCACTCCGCCGCCGAAGCCGCGCACGTCATCCTCGCCGTGCCCTTCGCCCTCACCGGCGGCGTGCTCCTCCAATGGTGGATGGGCTTCAACTTCAGCGTCGCCGTCTGGGTCGGCTACATCGCCCTCTTCGGCACCGCCATCCAGACCGGCGTCGTCATGGTCGTTTACCTCGAAGACGCCGTGAAGAACGCCCTCGCCGAAAAACGGGCCCGCCTTTCCTCATCCGACGCCCCACTCACCCACGACGAACTCCTCACCGCCATCAAAGCCGGCGCCCGCCTCCGCCTGCGACCCAAAGTCATGACCGTCGCGACCGCCATCGCCGGCCTGCTCCCGATTTTCTGGAGCACGCGCACCGGCGTCGAAGTCATGCAACCCCTCGCCGCCCCTGTCGTCGGCGGCATGCTCTCCTCCCTCGTCCATATTCTCGTCGTCACGCCCGTGATCTTCGCTTGGCTCCGTGAGCGCGAACTCACCTCCCCTGCCAAACCCGCCTGATCACCCATGCGTTTCTTTTCCCTCTTCCGCTCCACGCTGCTCCTCACCTGCGCCGCGTTCGGTCTCGTCGCCGCACCCGCCGAACCAGCCCCGTCCTCCCGCGTCACGTTTCCCTCCGCCGCGCAACCGCGCCTCGCCCTCGCCAGCGCCGACCGCGTGTTTCTCGCCTACGGCCAAGGCTCGGATGTTTTTGTCGCTCGCTCCGATGACCGCGGCGCCACCTTCGCCGCCCCCGTCAAAGTCGCCACCGTCCCCGGTCTCATGCTCGGCATGCGCCGCGGTCCACGCATCGTCGCCCGCGGCGATATCGTCACCGTCACGCTCAACCGCAAAGATCTCCTCGCGTTCACGTCCACCGACGCCGGCCGCACGTGGTCCGGCCCCGTCACCGTCAACGATGTCCCCGAGAGCGCCCGGGAAGGCCTCCACGACCTCGCCCTCTCCCCCGACGGCCGCGCCTTCCTCACGTGGCTCGACCTGCGCCTCGGCAAAATGGCCCTCGCCGCCGCCGAGTCGACCGACGGCGGCCGCACCTGGAGTCGCAACGACGTGATCTACCGTTCCCCGGAAATTTCCATCTGCGAATGCTGCCACCCCTCCGCCACCTTCGACGGCGCCGGCCATCTCGCGGTGTTGTGGCGCAACTCGCTCGGCGGCGCCCGCGACCTCTGGCTCATGACCCGCCTCTCCGGCGCGACGTCATTTTCCACTCCGACCAAACAGGGCGAAGGCTCCTGGCAACTCAAGGGCTGCCCGATGGATGGCGGCCAAATCATCGCGCGCGGCGCGGGCGCCTTCGACAGCGTCTGGCAGCGCGACGGCCAGGTTCTCCTCGCCTCTCCGGGCAGCACCGAGCTCCACCTCGGCCCGGGCAGGCAACCCGTGGCCGCCCCGCTCGCCACCGGCACGCTGCTCGTCTGGCAACGCGGCCCCGACCTCTATTCCACCCGGCTGGCCCAGGCTCACGCGCCCGCCGTCCCCGCCCTCCTCGTCGCCGGCGCGCGTTTTCCCGTCCTCCTCCCGCTCCCGGGCCACCGCGCCACGTTGCTCGCCTACGAACAAGGCCCCGCCAAAGGCGCCGTCTCCGTCGTTGTCGAAACGCTCGCCCCCTGAGCCGAATCCAGTTTTCCCGCACGGCGTGGCCGCTCTCCCGGGCCGCCACCCGTTTTCATTTCTTCTCGCACCGCCCCCCGCGCAAGCCCCACGCACCTATTTCCCCGGGGAAACACCGGCTGCGGCAGAGTACTGGATGACAAGGGTTATTCCGACCCGTCTCCAAAACGAAAAATCCCGGCCATGAAAACGCTGGCCTCCGTCCGCACCCTCGCCCTCCTCACCGCCACCTTGGCCCTCGGCTCCTTCTGCGCCGTCGTCCTCGCCGGCCCCGGCCCGCCATACGGGAACAAGGTCCCCGCCGCGCCCTGCGGCACCATGATGTGCTACCAATAACCCGCCCATTCGCCGCACTCGGTCAACGAGGCCGGGCCCCGCGCCCGGCCTTTCGCATTCTCCGACCTCACTCCACGTCTGCCGCGCTCGCCCGTCCAGAAACGGCTCTGCCTTCTCTGTCCCAACGCGCGTGCTCGCCGCGCACCCCCCTACTCCGTAAGGTCTCGTTCCCCGCTTCGAATCCTCGGCCATGAAACACGATCACCCTTCGTCCACTCCTGCTGCATCGTGCCACGCCCCGGGCTCCGGCGACGCCAGTGATACCACACCTCCCCCCGACGCTCCCGTCTACATGGGCCTCCCGCACGAGCGCATTTTGCGCCCGCGCCTCTACCTCGCCGCCGCGCTTTCGTTGCCCGTGCTCATCCTCGCCATGGGCCCGATGATCGCGCCGCATGCCTTCCACGCGCTCCCCGCACGCACTGCCGCCTGGACCCAGCTCCTGCTCACCACCCCCGTGTTCTTCTGGTGCGGCGCCTTTTTCATCCGCCGGTGGTGGACCTCCCTGCGCGACCGCGACACCAACATGTTCACGCTCACGGTCACCGGCACCGGCGCCGCGTATTCCTACAGCGTCTTCGCCGTGCTCTTTGGCGAAAAATTTCCACCCTCCTTCCTGACCACCCACGGCGTCCCGCTCTATTTCGAAGCCACGGCCTTCATCACCACGATCGTCCTCCTCGGCCAAATCCTCGAGCAGCGCGCCCACGCCCGCACCGACGCCGCCATCCGCGCCCTCATGGATCTCGCGCCGCCGACCGCCCACCGCCTCACCGCCGACGGCCGCGAAGAAGACATCCCTCTGGCCGCGGTTACCCCGGGCGATCACCTGCGCGTCCGCCCCGGCGAACACGTCCCCGTCGACGGCACCGTCACCGGCGGCGCCAGCGATCTCGACGAGTCCATGCTCACCGGTGAACCGCTCCCCGTCACCAAGCGCCCCGGCGACCGCGTTTCCGCCGGCACCCTCAACACCACCGGCTCCGTCGTTTTCCGCGCCGAACGCGTCGGCGTCGACACGCTCCTCGCCCAGATCATCCGCCTCGTCGAAGCAGCCCAGAACAGCGAGGCCCCCATCGCCCGCCTCGCCGACCGCGTCTCTGCCGTTTTCGTCCCCGCCGTCGCCGCGCTCGCCGCCGTCACCTTCGCCGCCTGGTTTTTCTTCGGTCCCGAACCGCGTTTCCTTTACGCGCTCCTTAACTCCGTCGCCGTCCTCATCATCGCCTGCCCCTGCGCGCTCGGCCTCGCCACACCGGTTTCTCTCGTCACCGCCATCGGCCGCGGCGCCCAATCTGGCATTCTCGTCAAAGACGCCGCCGGCCTCGAGCGCCTCGCCTCCGCCAATACGCTCCTCATCGACAAAACCGGCACCCTCACCGAAGGCCGTCCCCACGTGGTCGGCATTGCTCCGACCGCCGGCTACACCGTGGTCGAGCTCTTGACCCTCGCCGCCGCCGCCGAATCCCCGAGCGAACACCCGCTTGCCCGGGCCATTGTGACCGCTGCCCGCGATCGCAGCCTCGCCCTCCCGCCCGTCACGGATTTCACCGCCGCCCCCGGGCTCGGCGTCCGCGCCCGCGTCGGCCGCCGCGATGTCGTCATCGGCCGCGCGCCCGATACCGCCCGTCCCGATGCCGTTCCCGGCGCCACCGTCGTCTGCGTCCTTGTCGACGGCCAGCTCGCCGGCACCCTCGCACTCGAGGACACCATCAAGGCCACCACCCCCGCCGCCCTCACCGAACTCCGCCGGCTTGGTTTCAAAATCATTATGGTGACCGGCGACCGCACCGCCGCCGCCCGCGTGATCGCCGAAAAACTTTCCCTCGACGGCTTCCACGCCGACACCACGCCCGCCACCAAACAGGAACTCGTCCACGTCCACCAAGCCCGCGGCGACCGCGTCGTCTTCGCCGGTGACGGCCTCAACGACGCCCCTGCCCTCGCCTCCGCTGACGTCGGCATCGCCATGGGCACCGGCACTGACGTCGCCCTGCACAGCGCCGGCCTCGTCCTCGTGCAGGGCGACCTCACCGCCCTCGTGCGCGCCGTGCACCTCGCCCGCGCCACGCTCCGCAACATCCAACAAAACCTCTTCTGGGCCTTCGCTTACAATCTCCTCGGCCTCCCGCTCGCCGCCGGCGTTTTCTATCCGTTCACTGGCTGGCTCCTCCACCCCATGTTCGCCGGCGTCGCCATGAGCCTCAGCTCGATCACCGTCGTTGCCAACGCCCTCCGCCTCCGCCGCATCCCACTCTAAATATTCGCCTGCCGCGTCACCCGTCCATCTGCTCGCGCGTCTCCCCCTCCCATCCTCTCATGAAAATCACCCGGTTGCTCCGCTCGCTCTCCACCGCCGCCGTCCTCGCCACGCTCACGCTCCTCCGTGCCGCCGACGACCTTGGCCAACTCATTTTCCAAGACGACTTCGCCCGCTCTGCGTCGCAGGAGAAAACCGACGAACCCGGCAACGGCTGGGCCACCAACAGCAAGAGCCGCGCAAAGGGCAACAAGCAGGTCGATCTCCGCGACGGCGCGATGTATATCTACCTTCACGCCGCAGCTGACCACGCCGTCTCCGTCACGCACCCCGCCGAGTTCACCGACGGTGCCGTCGCCCTCCGCTTCAAACTCGAAGACGCCCGCGACAGCCTCGGCCTCGATTTCGCCGACCTCTCTCGCAAGGACGTCCACGCCGGCCATCTCTTCGCCGCCCGCGTCAGCCCGAAACAGATCCTCCTGCAAGACCTCGCCACCGGCGGTATGCGCCTCGACATCCACACCGCCCGCCAGGCGAAACAAACCCTCACCGCCGACCAACAGCAGGCCCTCGCCAACAAAGATAAAAAAATCCCCGCCACCCTCGCCCTCAACGAGTGGCACGACCTTCTTGTGAAAATCTCCCGCGACGAACTCGCCGTCACCGTCGACGGCAAACTCGTCGGCACCCTCCAATCCCCCGGCATCGCGCACCCCACGAAGAAGCTGCTCCGCCTCGCCGTCCCCCGCAACGCCGTCGTCGACGACGTAAAAATCTGGCGGAAAAATTGAGCCGTCCGCCCTTCGCTTCCACCCCGTAGCCGCACGCCTTCGCGTGCGGTCCCCGCCTGAACCTCGTCCGGTTCACGCGCGGAGATTTCTCCTACTGCCCTGCGGGGTCGGGCGGAATGTCCTCCGGCTTAAACCCGAATTCAGCCACCAACCTCGGCATGCAGTCAGGGCAGCAGCCGTGACTGAGAAACACCGAACTCCGTTTCAATAGATCCAGCGCCGACTCCCATTGCGCCTTGTCGCCTTTCACGCGTTCGCAATACATGCACGTCGGCAGCACCTCGGCGGCTTTCTGCAATAGCCAGTTGCTTTTTTTCAACTCCGCCAGCGTTTGCTCCAGCGCCACTTTCACCCGGCCCAGCTCCTCGTTGGCCCGCACCTTCGCGAGCGTCTCGCGCTCCGCCGTGCGCTTGGCTTGCAACATCTCCTCCTCCCATCGGCCGCGCTGTTCGATCCGCACCACGACCCATTCGCTCACGTGTTCCTCCGCTCGACGCACTGCATTCAACAACACCGGCAACGCAGACCCGTTTTCACCGCGCAAGGTCACGTAGACTTCCTCCGCCGCACCGCCCATTCGCAACTCCGGAAAAAGACTGACCTGGTAATACGCGCGCGTCGCCACCGTCAGCACTTTGTCCACGTGCGCGAACCGCACGTCGTCTCGCACCACGCCCAGCCATTGGCACAGCGTGGCATTGATCTCCATCAACCGACCATCGTCGGCCACGACGAGAAATCCGCACGGCGCGTGGTCCAACTTCGGGTCGAGGGCCACGCTCATGTCCGCGTTATTCCGCATCGCAGCCCGCCCCGCCTGGCCGGAGGTAGGCCTGCATCGCGCGAATCGTCTCCGGCGCATCGCTCACATGCGGACAATGCCCGGACGCACCCAACTGTTGGAAGGTGCTCCCAAAAATCTGGCGGTGCACAAATTGCCCGACCGACTCCGGAGCCACGGAATCGTTGGAGCACTGCAACACCAACGTCGGCGTCCTCACTTTCGCCAAATCTTCCCGATTGTCCGAAAGAAACGTCACCCGTGCAAACTGCCGCGCCACGTCAGGCTTCATCGCACAAAAGCTCCGCTCCAACTCCGCGCCCAGTTCCGGTCGGTCCGCGTTCTTCATCACAATTGGCGCCAAAAAACCCGCCCAACCCAGCGGATTTTTGTCCATCAGGTCGAGCAATCCGTCGATATCCGGCCGGTTGAATCCGCCCACATAGCCCGGAGGCTGATTGATGTAGCACGGCGATGGACACACGAGCACCATCCGGCTGAACAGCTCTGGCCGCCGAATCGACGCCAACAGCCCAACCACACTGCTCACCGAATGCCCGGCAAACACCACGTCGCGCAGACCGAGGGCATCAATCACCTCAATCACATCGGATGCGTAGCCATCCAAGCTTCCATAGCGAACCGGATCATAGGCCGCGCCGTCGGATCGTCCCGCGCCCACATAATCAAACAACACGACGCGAAATTCTTCCTCAAAGGCCGGCGCCACCAACCGCCACATTTTTTGGTCGCACCCGAACCCGTGCGCGCAGACGAGGGCTCGCTCCCCACGACCGGACACCGTGACGAAATTTCTCTTGAGGATGGCGGTTGCATCGAGGGACATATGAGATGATTCCGCACAGTGCAGATTGTGCGCCAAAGGGGAAGGACCGTTGCGGCTGAGGTCACATCGGTCGCCACCCAAGGCCGCCGTGAACGATTGCGACTTCTCCTCCTTCCTCACTTTACCCAGGCTTCCCCCCATGAACTGGCTCACGTGGTCACTCCTCTCCGCCGTCTTTGCCGCGCTCACCGCGATCCTCGCCAAGATCGGCATCGCCGGCATCGACTCCAATCTCGCCACCGCCGTCCGCACCACCGTCGTCGTCCTCTTCGCCTGGGCCCTCGTCCCGCTCACCTCGTCCTACGGTGCCGCCTTCAGCCTCTCGCGCCGCACCCTGCTCTTCCTGGCACTCTCCGGCCTCGCCACCGGCCTTTCGTGGCTCTGCTACTTCCGCGCCCTCCAACTCGGCGACGCCTCCAAAGTCGCCCCGATCGACAAACTCAGCGTCGTCTTCGTCCTCCTCCTCGCCGCCGCCTTTCTCCACGAGTCCCTCACCCTCAAAACCCTCCTCGGCGGCGGCCTCATCACCGCCGGCGCCATCGTCCTCGCGCTGAAGTAATCAGCCGCCCTCACTCCGCCCTCACGCGGCGAATTGACAATCGCGCGACCACGCCACCTCTTCCCGTTCCGTGCAACGTCTGCGCCGCATTCTCGCCCTCGCCTTGGTCGCCCTCTGGCTGCCGGCGACCTTGCACTGCGCGCTCGAAGCCGCCGGCCTCGCCGACTTCTTTCACTGCGTTAACGACCTCCACGCGCCCTGCGATCACTCGGCGCCATCGGACGTTCCCGTCGACGCCTGCAACGTGATCGAAGACGCGAGCTTCAAGCCCGCCTCCGACACCGCCGTCCTCCCGCCGCCCGCCTTTTGCGCCTGCCTCCTTTGTTTCGTTGTTCCGTCTCCCGTGCTCGCGTTGAGCTCGCCGCCTAGCGGCCTCACCGCTCGCATCGAGCCTCCGCCCGAAGTCGCCCGCACGTGGCACTTCACCGCCCGCGCCGCCCCGCCGTCGCGCGCCCCCTCGTTGCTTTCCTAAACGCCGCGGGCTCCTGCGTGAGTCCGTCATCGTTTGTCCCCGATCGACGCCAAACGCGTCGCCGCGCCCGGTGGCCTGTCCATCTGCGCCCGCCACCTTCCACGTCAACGCCTCCCTCCCATGCGCCCTCGCTCTCCCTCTCCGCTCCTCGCCCTCGCTCTGCCCTTCGTTCTTCTCGTCTCCGCCCCGCTCAGTCGCGCGGCCGAGCCCACCGTCACCCTCGACGCCCTCGTCACCGAGGTGACCTCGCGTCACCCTGAACTCGCCTTCTACGAAGCTGAAATCGCCGCCGCGAAAGCCGGTGCTCGCACCGCCGCCACCCGCGCCGATCCCGAACTCTCCCTTTCCGCCGGCCACAAACGCGTCCGCGACGCCGCCGGTACCCTCGCCGGCGAAGGCACCGCGTGGTCCGTCTCACTCACGCAAACCTTCGAATGGCCCGGCCGCCTCGCCCTCCGCAAAGCCCTCGCCAACGGCCAGGTCTCCCTCGCCGAACTCGGCCTCGCCCGTTTCCGCAACGCCCTCGAATCGCGCGCCCGCACCCTCGCCTACGGCCTGCACGCGGCCCACACCCGCGCCGCCACCGTGCGCGCGGTCGCCGACCGTTTCACCGCGCTCAAGGACACGTTCCTCGCCCGCGAACCTGCCGGCCTCACTCCGCTCCTCGAAACGCGTGTGATCGAGGCCGCCGAACTTTCCCTCCAACGCCGCGCCGCCGACGCCGAACTCGCCCTCCACGCCGCGCTCCTCGAACTCAACCAGCTCCGCGGCGCCGCCCTCGACGCTCCGCTCGTCCTCGCCGCCCCCGCGCTCACGTTTGGCGATGCCCCCGCCGCCGATGCCCTCCTCGCCGCCGCCCGCGAAAACAATTTCGATTTCCGCCTGAAACGCGCCGAGCTGGAGCAGCAGGGCTTCGTCGTCAGTCTCGCACAAAACGAACAACGCCCCGCGATCAGCGTCAGTCCGTTTTATTCGCGGGAGAAGGCGGACGGCCGCGAATCCGTCATCGGCCTCGGCCTCTCCATTCCGCTCCCCGTCTCCGGCCGCGCCCGCTCCACCGTCGACGTCGCCGAAGCCCGCCGCCGTCAGGCCGAGACCGCTACACTCGTCGCCCAGCGCGAACTCGAACGCGACGTCCTCACCTCCGCTCACGCCTTCGCGACCAAACTCGCCGAGATTCGCCGCTGGGCGCCCGACACCACTGATAAATTCCGCGACGCCGCCGCCCTCGCCGACCGCCACTACCGCCTCGGCGCCGTGCCCATCGCCACCTACGTCGCACTTCAAACGAGCTACCTGGACGCCGTCGAAGCCCTCCTCGCCACCCAACAGGAAGCCCTCGCCGCCGGCCTGCGCCTGCGCCAGCTCACCGGCCTCAATTTCAACGCCGTCACCCTCGTCAACGCGACGCCCGCGCCATGATTGACCGCATCCTCGAATTCGCCCTCCGCCAGCGCGCCGTCGTCGCGCTCTTCGCGGTCGCCCTGCTCGGCACCGGCCTGTGGTCCGCGCTTCATCTGCCGATCGACGCCGTGCCCGACATCACCGGCATCCAGGTGCAGATCAACACCGAGGTCCCCTCCCTCGCCGCCGAGGAATCCGAAAAACTCGTCACCCAGCCGCTGGAACTCGAACTCGCCGGCCTGCCCGGCGTCGAGGAGATGCGTTCGATCACGAAATTCGGCCTCTCGCAAATCACACTCCAGTTCAAGGACGACATGGACATCTTCCGCGCGCGCCAGCTCGTCACCGAACGCCTGCAAGGCGCGCTCGAACTGCTTCCGCGCGGCGTCCTCCCGAAACTCGCGCCCATCAGCACCGGGCTCGGCGAAATTTTTTATTACAGTGTCAACTACCGCACCGACGCGAAGCAGAAGCCCGCGACGGAACTCGAACAGCTCATCGTGCTGAGCGAACTTCAGGAATACGTCATCAAGCCGCTCCTCCGCACCGTCCCCGGCATCGCCGAGATCAACGGCACCGGCGGTTACCAGAAACAATACGTCATCCAGCCGAAGCCCGAGGCGCTCGTCGAACGCAACCTCACCTTCAGCGAACTTGCCTCCCTCGTCGCCCAAAACGTCGAGAACGCCGGCGGCGGCATCGTCAACCGCGGCGGCCAGCAGCTCACCATCCGCGCCGTCAGCCGCGTGCAGACCGTCGAGGACATCGCGAATCTCCCCTTGAAATTCGGCGCGGGCACGCACGCGATTCTCCTGAAAGACGTGGCTGAGGTGAAGCTCGGCACCAAGTTCCGCACCGGCGCCGCCACGCTCGACGGCCACGAAACCGTCATCGGCACCGTCATGATGCTCGCCGGCGAAAACAGCCGCGAAGTCGCCCTCCGCGTTAAAGCCCGCCTCGCCGAAATCCAGACCAAACTCCCCGAGGGCGTGGAACTTCAAACTCAATACGACCGCTCCCTCCTCATCGACCGCACCATTGGCACCGTCGAAAAAAATCTCGTCGAAGGCGCCATTTTTGTCGTCGTCGTGCTCCTCCTGCTCCTCGGCAATTGGCGCGCCGCGCTCATCGTCGCGTGCGCGATCCCACTCTCCTTCCTCTTCGCCCTCACCGGTATGAGATACTGGGGCATCTCCGGCAACCTGATGAGCCTCGGCGCCGTGGACTTCGGCCTCATCATCGATGGCGCCGTCGTCATCGTTGAAAACATCGTCCGCCAACTCGGCCAGCGCCAGCACAAGCTCGGCCGCCCGCTCACCGCCGAGGAGCGTTCCCAGACCGTGCTCGCCGCCAGCAAACAGGTCGGCAGCCCAATGTTTTTCGGCGTCCTCATCATCGCCGTCGTTTACCTCCCGATCCTCGCGCTCACCGGCATCGAGGGGAAAATGTTTCACCCGATGGCACTCACCGTGATGCTCGCCCTCGGCGGCGCCTTGGTCCTCTCGCTCACGCTCATGCCCGCCCTCTGTGCGTGGTTGCTCCGCGGCAAAATCTCCGAGGAGGACAACGCCCTCATCCGCTTCGCGAAACGTCTCTACGCCCCCACGCTCCACGTCGCCCTCCGCCTCCGCTGGCTGGTCGCCGCCGGTGCCGTCGCGCTCTTCGCCGGCTCGCTCTGGGTCTTCACCCACCTCGGCGCCGAGTTCGTGCCAAAGCTCGATGAAGGCTCCATCACCGCGATGCTCTACAAACCCGTCGGGATGAGCTTGGAGGAATCCCTCCGCACCGACATTGAAGTCGAGAACCGCCTCCGCGCCGAGTTCCCCGCGATCACCCGCATCTTCTCCCGCATCGGCACCAGCGCCATCGCCTCCGATCCCATGCCGCCCAACGAGAGCGATGTTTATCTCTTCTACCAACCCCTCGCCGAATGGCCGAAAACCGCCGGCCGTCCGACCACCAAGGCCGAACTCCGCGTGCAAATCGAAGCCGCCTTGAAGAAAATCAATCCCGACTACACCCTGCTCTTCGCCCAGCCCATCGAAATGCGTTTCAACGAAATGCTCGAAGGCACCAAGGCCGAACTCGCCGTGAAAATCTTCGGCTCCGACTTCGACCAACTCGAACCGCTCGCCAAACAGATCAAAGCCATCCTCGAAAAGACGCCCGGCGTCGCCCAAGTCGAATTCGAGACCGAGGGCCGCACGCCGCAGCTCCAGCTCACCGTGAAACGCGACGTGCTCCGCCGCCACAATCTCCAGGCCGCCGAGGTCAACCACGCCGTCACCTCCGCCCTCGCCGGTGAGATCGTCGGCCGCATCGTCGAGGGCAACCGCCGCCACGACATCGTCGTCCGCCTGCCCGAGGAACTCCGGGCCGATGATGCCGAGATCAAAAAACTTCCCCTCCGCGTCGGCGAACATGGCCTCATCCCACTCGGCGACGCCGTCGATTTCTCCACGCTGCAAACCGTCGAGCCCATTCAGCGCGACGGCGGCCAGCGCCGCGCCGCGCTCATGGTCAACCTCGCCACCCGCGACATCGAGGGCTACGTCCGCTCCGCCGAGAAGACCATCGCCGCCGAAGTGAAGCTTCCCGAGGGCTACCTCGTCGAATTTGGCGGCCAGTTTCAAAATCTTCAAGAAGCCCGCGCCCGCCTCGCCGTCGTCGTGCCCTCGGCGCTCGCGCTCATCTTTGTGCTGATCTTCCTCGCCTTCGGCTCACTGCGCCAGGCGTTCCTCGTTTATTCGGGCATCCCGCTCGCCGTCACCGGTGGCGTCGCCGCCCTTTGGTTACGCGACATGCCCTTTAGCATCACCGCCGCCATCGGCTTCATCGCCCTCACCGGCGTCGCCGTCCTGAACGGCATGGTGCTCGTCGCCTACTTCAACCAACTGCGCGAGGCAGGGCGCTCCCTCCGCGACTCTGTCATCGAAGGTGCACTCACCCGCCTCCGCCCTGTCCTCATGACCGCCGCCGTCGCCAGCCTCGGCTTCGTCCCGATGGCCCTCGCCACCGGTGCCGGCGCCGAAGTGCAGCGCCCCCTCGCGACCGTCGTGATCGGCGGCATCATCAGTTCAACCTTGCTGACCCTGGTAGTCCTTCCCGTGCTCTACGCGTGGTTCGAAAAAGAAAAGCGCTAGACCGCGCTCCGCTCGCCCGATGAAAATCCGTGAAAGCGGCATGCCCGCCCAAACCTACTGGGAAACCCTCCTCGACGTCCCGCTCATCCTCGACGCCTTCGGCTTCACTGCATCCACCGGCGACGTCGCCGAACTCGGCTGCGGCTACGGCACGTTCACTCTCCCCCTCGCGCAACGCATCCGCGGCACCGTTCACACCCTCGACCTCGATCCCACGATGGTCGCCACGACCACCGCGCGCGCCGCCGCTTCCTCTCTCCCCAACATCCGCGCCTCCGTCCGCGACGTGCGCAACGACGGCTTCGGCGTCCCACTTGCCTCGTGCGACGCCGCGCTCCTCTTCAACATCCTCCACGCCGAGGAACCCGTCGCCCTCCTCCGCGCCGCTCGCGACCTCGTCCGCCCCGGCGGATTCATCGCCGTTATCCACTGGCTCAGCGACGTCCCCACCCCACGCGGCCCGCCCCTCGCCATCCGTCCTACGCCCGCGCAAATCGTCGCGTGGGCCACCGCCGCCGGCGGCCTCGCTGCGCCTGCCGCCCCCCTCTCGCTCCCACCCTGGCACTACGGCCTCGCCCTCCGCCGCATCTGACCACGTTCGCCAATCTCTGTTTTTCTCCGGCTCCGATTCTTCCGTGTAGTCCGTGTGTTCCGTGGGCACTCCTCCTGCTCCCGTTTCTCCGTTTTCCGATTTTCCGCTCTTCCCTTTTTTCCCTCACCCCACCCACGCCCACGCGAGCCCCAGCACGCCGCTCGCCAGCACCACGGGAATCACATCGACCTTCCACCGTTGCATCGCCGCAAACGCCCCGATTCCCACCGCCACCACAAACCAGTCCGTCCCGCCAATCACGCCCGCTGCATTGGCCGCTCCGCCCGTCGGCCGCACCACGTGCCAGCCGAACCACACCGCGAGGTTCAGCACGACGCCGACCACGGCTGCCGTCACCGCCGATAGCGCGCACGTGAGTCTCACATTTTTCCGCAATTGCTCGATGTGCGGTGCCCCGAGAAAAATCCACAGGAAACACGGCACAAATGTCACCCACGTCGTGATCGCCGCGCCCAGCGTCGCCGCCACCAGCGGCGTCAGCCCGCCCGGCTGATTCCACGCCCCAAGAAATCCCACAAACTGCAACACCATGATCAGCGGCCCCGGCGTCGTCTCCGCGAGCCCCAGTCCGTCGAGCATCTGCGGCGCCGTGAGCCAGCCGTAGCTCTCCACCGCCTGCTGCGCCACGTAAGGGAGCACCGCATACGCCCCGCCAAACGTCACCATCGCCGCCTTGCTGAAGAAAATGCCTTCCCGCACGAACACGCTGTCCCACCCGAGCCACAGCCCGACCGCCACCACCGGCGTCCACCACAGCGCGCCACACACCCCGAGCACCTTCGCCGCCCGGCCCCACGACGGCGCCACGTGCCCGTCGCCGGTATCGTCATCATCGATCACCGCCCGCACCTTCACCGCCGCTTTTTTCCCGCCGCCACCTGCGCCGTGCCCTTTCACCACATTGAAAATTTTCTCCCACTTCGCCCCGCCGACCCAACCCACCACCAACGCCCCCACCACAATCACCGGAAACGGCACGTGCCCCACGAAGATCGCCCCAAACGCCACTGCTGCGATCCCCCACATCACGCGATTTTTCAGCGCCTTTTTCCCGATGCGCAGCACCGCGGAAACCACCACCGCCAGCACCGCCGCCTTAAGTCCGTGAAACAACGCCGCGATCCACCCCACGCTCCCATACGCGACATAGACATAACTCAGCCCCCACAAAATCCCCGCCGACGGCAACACAAACAACGCCCCCGCCACGATCCCGCCCCAGGTCCGGTGCAACAGCCACCCGCAATAAATCGCCAACTGCTGCGCCTCCGGTCCCGGCAACAGCATACAAAAATTCAGCGCGTGCAAAAATCGCCCCTCCCCGATCCACCGCCGCTTTTCCACGAGTTCCGTGTGCATGATCGCGATCTGCCCCGTCGGCCCGCCAAAACTGATAAAACCCAACTTCACCCAAAACCGCAGCGCCTCCCCAAAACTCGGCCGCAGGGGTCTGTCGTGGCATGAGCTTTCCAGCCCATGTTCCGCTCCCCCACCGCCCAGTTTTTTTTCGCTCGAATTGTTCACGCTGCGCACCGTAGCCCGCGCCTGATCGACGTTACAACTTGGATTCTCCTCGGTCCGCGTCAGCGTTTGGTCCCATGCACCGCCCCACCGCCCGTCTCCTCCCCGCCCTCGCGTTCGTCCTCGCCTCCGCGCTCACCGCCTCCGCCGCCCTCGACACCGCCCGCATCGCCCAACTCACCGGCCTCGCCGGCACGTGGAACGAAACCGAGGGCGTCTACAAAGTTACCGCACCCCGCACCGATCTCCCCGTCCTCGTCGACGAGTGGAAAATGCCTCCCTTCATGGGCCTCACGTCGTGGGCCTCGTTTATGGCCGGCGGCAAACAAGACGTCATGGTCATGGGCGACCTCGTCCTCTTCGAAGATGAAGTGAACCCCGTCATGAGCGCGCTCTTCGACGCCGGCCTCACCGTCACCGCGCTGCACAACCACTTCCTCCACGACCAACCCAAAGTCTATTTCATGCACCTCGGCGGCGAGGGCACCCTCGACACGCTCGCGACCGGCGTCCGTCGCGCGCTCGACCAAATCAAAACCCTCCGCGCCGCTTCACCTGCTCCCGCCAAATCTTTCGGCGGCGGCATCCCGTCACCCAGCACCATCACCGGCGCGCTCATCGATGCCGCTCTCGGCACCAAAGGCACCGCCAACGCCGGCATGTTCAAAGTCGTCCTCGGCCGCACCGCCAAAATGGAGTGCGGCTGCACCATCGGAAAAGACATGGGCCTCAACACCTGGGCCGCCTTCGCCGGCACCGATACCAACGCCGTCGTCGATGGCGACTTCGCCGTCCTCGAAGATGAACTCCAACCCGTCCTCAAATCCCTCCGCACCGCCGGCATCAACATCGTCGCCATCCACCACCATATGACGCACGAGTCCCCCCGTTACCTCTTCCTCCACTACTGGGGCCGCGGCCCCGTCGTCGACCTCGCCGCCGCGCTGAAGAAAACCCTCGCACTCCAGCAGCCCGCGAAATGAGCGCCGCCGCCAAACTCATGGCGGCACTCGCTGTCGGCGGGACGTTCACTCCCGCGTCGGGCAACGCCACGTCGGAGAAATTCGACGCCCTCGTCCCGGGCACCGCCCCCGCCGGGTGGCTCGCCTCCCACACCGGCTCCGGCCAGCCGCGCTGGACCGTCGAGCGCGACGCCACCGCCCCGAGCGCCCCGCATGTCCTCCAGCAATCCGGCACCGCCACCTACCCCATTTGCCTCCGGCAGTCTCCGCTCCTCCGCGACGGCTTCGTCGAGGTGAAATTCAAAGCCGTCTCCGGCCGCGAAGATCAGGCCGGCGGTGTCATCTGGCGAGCCGTGGACGCCGACAACTACTACGTTGCCCGCGCCAACGCCCTCGAGGACAACGTCACGATCTACCACACCGTCAAAGGCCGCCGCGTCGCCTTCAAAAACATCGACGTCAAAGTCACCCCCGCCGCCTGGCACACGCTCCGCGTCGATTTCATCGGCTCAAAATTCACAGTTACCTTCAACGGCAAGAAACTCTTCGACGCCACCGATGCCACATTTTCCTCCGCCGGCCTGACCGGGGTCTGGACCAAGGCCGACAGCGTAACGCATTTCGACGATTTCCGCTGCGGCCCGCCCTGAGTCAGGCCACCGCGTAAATTCGGCCTGATGTAGGCCCGGTCGCCGACCGGGAGCCCTGTCCCGCAAATCCAAAGCTGGCCAGTCCCGCCCGCGCCCCTACGCTCCCGGCGATCCATGCACACCTTCTTCGGCATCGCCTACGAGGCGCTCATCATCCTCGCGCTCGTCGCCACCAACGGTTTCTTCGTCGCCGCCGAGTTCGCCCTCGTCAAGGTCCGTGCCAGCCAGCTCCGCCCGCTCGCCAAGACCGGCGGCTGGCGCGTGAAATTCGCCCTCATGGCCACCGAGCGCCTCGACGCCGCGCTCTCCGCCACCCAGTTCGGCATCACCCTCACGAGCCTCGGTCTTGGTTGGGTCGGCGAGCCTTACATCGCCCACCGCCTCGAACCCGTCCTCCGCACCCTCCGCGTCACCGATCCCGGTGCCATCCAGTCGATCTCCTTCGCCGTCGCCTTCGCCGCCATCACTTTTTTCCACATCCTGTTCGGCGAACTCGCGCCCAAAGCCGTCGCCATCCAGCGCTCGAAAAACGTCACGCTGCTCACCGCCGCTCCGCTGATGGTTTTCTACTACTGTTTTTTGCCCTTCATTTGGGTCATCAACGTCTCCGCCAACCGTCTCCTCCGCCTCCTCGGCCTGCGCCTCAGCACCGGCGAACACCAGATCGGCGCCGAGGAACTTGAATACGTTTTCAGCCAAGCCCGCCACGTCCACCCCGGTGACGCCCTCATCAACAAACTCATGGTGCAGTCGCTGCGCGTCCGCGAGACGACCGCGCAGCAGATCATGCTCCCACGCGACCAAGTCGTCGCCCTCTGGCTCGACAAACCCATCGCCGAAAATCTCCGCACCGCCCAGACCAGCGGCCATAGTCGCTTCCCTGTGTGCACCGGCAGCATGGATGAAGTCCGCGGCCTCGTGCTCGTCCGCGAATGGCTCTGGCAACTTTCCCTCCTCGGGCCCGATGCGTCCTTCGAACCGCTCATCCGGCCCGTCGCGGCCTTCGAGCTCACGACCAAACTCCCCGTGATGATCGAAAAATTCCGCACCGGTCGCAGCCACCTCGCCGTTGTCCTCGACGCCGAGAAACGCCTCGCCGGCATCGTCACCTTCGAAGACGTCCTCGAGGAAATCGTCGGCGACATCCGCGACGAATTCGACCTCGGCTCTGGTCCGATCTACGACCGCACCACGTTTTCGATCGTCGTCAGCGGCACCCTCACGATGCGCGAACTCCAGGCCGAGACCGGCTGGGCCTTCGAGTGGCAGCCCCGCGAAACCATCGCCGCCTGGATGACCCGTCACCTCGGCCATGCCCCGCGCCGCGACGAGTCGCTCACGTCTGGCGACTTCCGTTTCACCGCCGTCGAAGTCAGCACCGAACGCATCCGCCGCATCCGCGTCGAACGCATCGCCGACGTCCCCACGCTGTAACGTTTGTCATCGCGCGGAGCCGAGGGCGACGCGGCGATCCATCACTGCCCCACCGCGCGCCAGCGCCCCGCTCTGGCTCCTTACCTCAGGTCCCGCAAAACGTCCGATACCCCGCGCCGCCATCGGGCGCCGGAGCGCGATACTCCGACATCCCCGCCGCCCGCGCCCGCTCGTGATCATAAGGCGCAGCCAACACCGCCAACAGTCGCTCTAGCACGCTCACATCACCCTCCTCCGCCGCCTTCAAGGCCTCCTCCACGCGGTGATTACGCGGAATCACCGCCGGACAATTCGCCCGCCGCAGCTGCGTCACGTCCTCTGCCGACTGCGGTTGCCGCCCGAGCCGCGCCCGCCAGCGCTCCGCCCAATCCTTCGGTGCAGCAGTTTCGAGCTCGGCCAACGTATTCGTGAAATCCGCCTTCGCCGCGTGCATCCACTGCAGCAACGCCTCGATCAACGCCACATCCGCCGCTTCTTCGTTAAACAGCCCGAGCTTGCGGCGCATGCCCGCGAGCCAATGACGCTGGAACCTGTGCCCGAAACTACCGATCGCCTCGGTGGCGAGCTCGATCGCTTGCTCCTGCTGCGGATGCAGCTCCGACAACAGCGTCTCCGCGAACCGCGCGATATTCCACTGCGCGATCTGCGGTTGATTTCCATAGGCGTAGCGCCCGTCGCGATCAATGGAGCTGAACACCGTCCCTGGATCATACGCCTCCATCAACGCGCACGGCCCGTAATCGATCGTCTCACCCGAGAGCGCCATATTGTCGGTGTTCATCACGCCATGCACGAATCCCACGCTGATCCACTGCGCGATCAGACGCGCCTGGCGCTCGATGACCGCTCCGAGCAGCGCGCGCGCCGGATTCTCGGCGCCCACTAACTCCCGATAGTGTCGCTGCAACGTATACGCCACGAGTGCCTTTTTCGCCGCCTGGTCCTGCCGGGCCGCCACCCACTCAAACGTCCCGACGCGGATATGACTCGCCGCCACTCGTGTGAGCACCGCGCCCGGCCGCGCCCCGTCCTGCCGCCAAACCTCTTCGCCCGTCGCCACCACCGCCAAGCTCCTCGTCGTCGGAATGCCCAACGCGTGCATCGCTTCGCTGATCACATACTCGCGCAACATCGCCCCGAGCGTCGCCCGCCCATCGCCCCGCCGCGAAAACGGCGTTGGTCCCGCGCCCTTGAGTTGCACATCGCAACGCTCTCCGCGCGGCGTGATCTGCTCGCCCAACAAAATCGCCCGCCCATCGCCGAGTGTCGTAAAATGTCCGTATTGATGTCCCGCGTAAGCCTGCGCCAGCGGCGCCGCGCCCGCCGGCAACACGTTCCCCGAAAAAATCTCCGCGCCATCCGCACCCGCCAGCGCCGCCGCCTCCAGCCCCAGCTCCTCCGCCAGTTTTCCGTTCCACACCACCATCCGCGGCGCGCGCACCGCCGTCGGCTCCACCGCCGCGTGCAGCAAACTCGGCAACTGCGCATACGAATGCTCCAGCCGCCAGCCACCCGTGGGGCGATACGAAAGATCATGTTCGGCCATGCGTGCGATTCGGACGATGCCATCGGACTCGTCAAGTTCCCTTCGACGTCAGCCCGCACCACGCTGCCATAAAATCGTCACCGCCGGCTCGCCATTCCCGCCGACACCGTCATTTTTACGCCCACCATGAAGATCTCGCTCCGCGCCGCCCTCGTCAGCCTTCTCCTCTGCTCCCTCACCGCCTGCACGAAGCAAGACGAACACGCCGGCCACGATCATTCCGCTCACGCCAAACACGTTCATACCGCTCCCCATGGCGGCACGTTGATCGAGCTCGGCGAACACGCCTTCAACCTCGAACTCGTCCGTGATGCCGCCGCCGGCAAACTCACCGTCTATCTCCTCGACGGCCACGCGGAAAACTTCGTGCGCATCTCCGCGCCGTCGTTCGAAATCGTTGCGACCATCGCCGGCGCGAAACAGAAACTCACGCTCCTCGCCGTCGCCAACGCCGCCACCGGTGAAAAGGTCGGCGCCACTTCCCAATTCGAAGTGACCGCCGATTGGTTGAAGACTACCGCCGCCTTCGACGGTGTGATCACCGCCCTCACCATCCGCGACAACTCGTTCAAAAGCGTGCCCTTCGGCTTCGCTCCAGCCACGCCGTGACCCATCGCGCCCCGGACGCCAACGATCACCCGTGCGAGCAGTAACCTTATCGGTTACAAGTCTTCCCTTTCTGTCGTCGTCGAACCATGTCGCGCCGCACCTTCCTGCGTCCTCGCAATGATCGACTCGCCTCGCTCGCTGGCCTCGTCGCAACCGCGGCGTTGGCAACGGTGACGCACGCCGGCGGCCACCTTCACCGCGCCGCCGCCGCCGGTCCCAGCAGGCACGCCGCCGCCCGACGTCCTCGCCCAAGTGCCCGCCGCCGTCCGTCGCCTCGACGGGAAAAAATCGTTTTCACCGGCTTCATGTTGCCCACGAAACTGGAGGGCGGCTTCGCCACGAGCGTCGCGCTCAACTGGCCCACTCAGCCCAGCTTTCCCCAACGCATTAGCTCCAGAGTTCAACCGCGCCGCCGGCAGCGTTGGATCCGACGACTTCGGTCGTAGGGCGCTCGCTCCCCGCAACGACCCCGGTAGGCACCTCAGACTTTTTCTCCGGCGCTGTAGTGGTCTCCGGCGCAGCCGTGGCTTCGGGCGCTGAGCTCGCGGTTGGGGTGATCGAATCCATTTTCCGCCGTCCACCCCGCACGGTGCCGCCAGTCGATCCAGCGGCATCCCCTGCCCGCCGCCCACCCACCAAGGACATCAAATCACCCATGAGAAGATTCAACGCGCGCGTCTGTGCGTCGAGTTCCTCGGCTGCGGCCGCCACTTGCTCGGCGGAAGCCGCGTTGTTCTCCGTCACACCGTTCAGCTGCACGACTGAACTTGATACCCGCCCAATTTCGTCTGCCTGAACCACGGACGAGTTGGCAATTTCAACGGCGTTCGCGTCGATCGCCTTGATACTGTTCAGCACCTCGCCCAACACCGTGCCGACTTCGGCCGCAATCAGCACACCGGCGTCGTTATGCGCCAGGGCCTGTCGGATTTGCTCTCCACTGGCGCGGGCTGCGGCCGCACTCCGTTGCGCCAAGGCAAACACCTCATTCGCCACCACGGCAAAACCCGCCCCGGCCGCTCCCGCCCGGGCCGCCTCCACCGAGGCGTTCAAGGCCAATAAATTCGTCTGCAGCGCCAGCTCGTCGATCACCTTCACGATTTTCGCGACCTCGCGCCCCGACAATCGCAGCTCTGCCATCGCGCCGTCCAACCGACCAAGCGCCTCGCGTCCCGCAAACCCCTGTTGTTGCGCTCGGTGAGTCAGGGAGGTTGCGCCTTTTGCGCCGTCGGCGCAGCAGCGCGTCAGTTCCGAAATCTGCAATAGGCAGCCGTTCGTCCGCTGCAGCGATTCCGATTGGTGGGCGGCCCCCTGCGACAGCTGCTGGCTGGCGCCCGCTACTTGTGCCGAGACCGCTACGATCTGCTCGACTCCGACCATTAAAGAACCCGCGACCCGCCTCAGCACGACTGCCGTCGACCGCGTAATGCCAATGCCCACCCCCAGAGCTGCGATCCCTCCCAGCGTTAGCCCCCAGACCAACTCGTTTCCCATCCTCAACGAACGCCCTACGGCGGTCGCTACCGTTCGCTCGAGGCTCGTCCGCTCGGCGTCATTCATTTTCTCCAACGCAATTCGCACCTGTTCAAATTGGGGCAACAGCTGCGTCCTTGCATACTTTTCCGCGTCGGCGCCCTGTTCCGCAGCACTCATCCGCAACATCGCCCGCATTGCCTCAACCCACCCCGCCCGCGCCTGCTCCAACCCAGTAAACAACTCGGCTCGGTCCGGTGGGATCCCGGTTGCTTTGTAGACGGCAAACAGCCCGTCGATCTCGGCCACGTTCCTGAAAATTCGCTCCTCAATCGATCGAGGGTTTTCCGCCCGTGAATGCCACATCACCAGCCCGAGGTTTTCCCGCGCCAATGCCCCGATCCGCGTCAGCGCAAATGCCGCCGGCATCTCCCGCTTTTGCACGCTTCCCATCTCATCTGCGACCCCCGACACCTCCCGCAAAACCAATGCCCCCACCAACGCCACGACCACGATCACTCCGCCAAATCCCACCAACACGCGCCGCCCAATCGTCCATGAATCCACGGACAATTTCCGGCTAAGGGCATGCACGAGGGGTCGAGGAGCGTTCATCGTCACAACCCCCTACGGCACAGCTCACCCCAAAGTTGATCCAACCAAGGGTTTTCCTTACCCGCGCGGCCCCCCACTTACCCACGAACCCCGCCTATTCCATCACACCTGCGCCATGGTTTGCCATTCTTCCCTCCCTCCACTTCATTCCCGACCACTCATGAGCATTCCCGTCACCGTCCTTACCGGCTTCCTCGGCGCCGGCAAGACCACCCTCCTCAACCGCATCCTCACCGAACAGCACGGCAAGAAACTCGCCGTCATCGAAAACGAATTCGGCGAGGTCGGCGTTGATCACCAACTCGTCATCCAATCCGACGAAGAACTCTTCGAGATGAACAACGGCTGTATCTGCTGCACCGTCCGCGGCGACCTCATTCGCATCCTCGGCCGCCTCATGAAGCGCAAGGACCAGCTCGACGGTATTCTGATCGAGACCACCGGCCTCGCGAATCCCGGCCCCGTCGCGCAGACCTTTTTCACCGACGACGAGATGAAGGCGAATTTCCGCCTCGACGCCATTGTCACCGTCGTCGACGCGAAACACATCCTCCAGCACCTCGGCACCGACGATGAATCCGTCAAGCAACTCGCCTTCGCCGACGTCATCATCCTCAACAAAACCGACCTCGTCGCCCCCGCTGAACTCGACGCCCTCGAAGTCCGCATTCGCGCCATCAACGCCGTCGCCAAAATCCATCGCGCGCAAAACGCCGACGTCCCCCTCGACCGCGTCCTCAACGTCGGCGGCTTCAACCTCAGCCGCGCCGTCGACGTCGACCCCAAATTCCTCGAACCCGAATATCCCTTCGAATGGGCCGGCGCCTACGCCCTCCCCGTCGGCGCGCACGACCTCATCATCGGCCACCACGATCACGACCACGCCGGTCACGATCATTCGCACGAAGGCCACGATCACGCGCACGGCGATCACGACCACCATCACCACCATCACGGCAACGAGAATGAACTCGATGTCGTCGTCATGCCCGTGAAGTTGACCGCCAACGGCGACTTCACCACGGCCGACTCGCTCGCCGCCCTCGCCGCCGCGCGCGACGCCGCCGTCCACGTCTTCGCCGACTGGGAAGCGCGTCTCAAAGACGGCGACACCGTCGTCCCCGGCGCCACCCTCCACCGCCTCCTCCTCACCGAAGGCAACGGCAAGTTCGTTCTAAAAATCCCAGCCCCCGGCTTCTATCTCGTCTTTGAAGCCTGCGGCGAACACCCCCTTCACATCCAAGTAATGGGCGAAACCGCCAAGCCGTGCTGGCAGCAAGACTACCACGCCGCGCACACCCACAACGACGCCGTCACCAGCGTCGGCATCAGCTCCCCCGGCGACCTCGACGGCAAGAAACTCAACGACTGGATCAGCGAACTCCTCCGCGTCAAAGGCGGCGACATCTACCGCATGAAAGGCGTGCTCGCCGTGAAAGGCAGCAACAAGCGCCTCGTCTTCCAAGGCGTCCACATGCTCTTCGATGCAAAGTTCGACCGCGAATGGAACCAGGGCGAGCCCCGCACCAACACCCTCGTCTTCATCGGCAAAAACCTCGACCGCCCTGCCCTCACCGAAGCCTTCAAGGCCTGCCTCGTGTAGGGCCGGCGCTCGCCGCCGCGCCGCTCGTCTTGCTTCGAGCCAGACAGCCAACCTCATGCCCCTGATGTCGGCCAGCCTGCCCAACACCCCTCCCGCGCTCACCGCCGATCGCGAGCCCGACCGCCCTCACCCGCCACAAATTCAAGGGTGGCGGGCGCTGGGTGCCGTCGGGCGCACTCGCCTCGGCATCCAGCTCCGGCGCTAGGCGCGCCGCTGGAAACTCGCCCCACTCCGCACTCAACACCCGGACTGGGACGAAGATCGGCTCCGGGCTGAACTCGCCCAAATCTTCCTCCCTGAGCGAACCCGAACCTGATCTGTTTGCCGGTTTCGTGCGCCCGCTCCACCGCGCCGGAGTGCGTTACATGATCACCGGCTCGGTCGCTTCGATGCACTACGGCGAACCGCGGTTCACGATGGACGTCGATCTCGCTGTGCATCTCGACGGGTCGGAAATCCGCGGCATGCCGGCGCTCCGGCGAGGAAATCGACCACCCCTTGCTGGCCCGTGCCGTGAGCGCACTTGGGCTCGACGAACCGTGGCGCGCCGCACAGTCCGAGTGACGTTCCCGTCGACCTCGCTCGTCTCCGCAAAATATTTCGCTGCATTTTCCCCGGTTCGAGGGCGACGGTCGGCTCCTCGTTAGGCTCAATTACGTCTTGTCTTCCCCGGCGCGCACCGGCTTTTCGAATCCACGTCGTATGCCACCGCCCGGAGAAAAATCGCCGCAACCAGCGCTCCGCGCGCAGGACCGCTTGGGCCACGCCCGCGTCCTCGCTGGCCTTCGCGGCGTAGCGGTGCTCACCGTGGTCGGCCATAACCTGGACCTTCCCTGGATGCAGGGCGGTTTTTTCGGCGTCGATATTTTTTTCGCACTCAGCGGCTTTCTGATCACCACCTTGCTGCTCGAAGACCACGCGCAGCACGGCTCCGTTGCCCTCCGAGAATTTTTCCACCGCCGTTTCCTCCGACTCTACCCGGCCTTGGTCGTGCTCGTCGCGGCCTCCGCTTTTTCGTCTCTCCTTCGCCATGACGTCAGCCCGGAGCGGGTCGCCCTCGTGGCCGCTTCCACGCTCACCTATTTTTCCAACTGGCTTCAAATCTACGACCACCAGGCTTGGGTAGGCGGACTCAGTCACACCTGGTCGCTCGCCGTCGAAGTGCATTTTTATCTCCTGTGGGCCGTCACCCTCGCTCTCGCGATCCAGCGTTGGGGCCTGCAACTGAAACCACTGGTTGCACTGGCCCTCGGAATCGCCGTCACGTCCGAACTATGGCGGGTCGCCGTCTGGGCCAGTCAGGTCGATCCGGCCCACGCCTACGCCGGAACGGACACCCGGCTCGACTCTCTTTTTCTCGGCGTGGTCGCAGCGTTATTCCGTTTCAAATTCGTTGCAGATCCGACGGCCAGCCCCGTGGCCCGTCTCACCCGCCGGAGCGTCCGCACGATCGAGTTACTCATCGCCATCGGCATCGGCTGGTTGATCTGCCAGACCCCGCAGTTTTCCCCGGTCGCCCTGCTCGGCGGCTTCGGACTCGTCGGCGGCGCCACCGCACTCGTTATTCTCACCACTTTGTCGAACCCGCACTCGATTCTGGCCGGCCCCTTGCAGACCCGCGCACTCGGCTGGTTCGGACAAATCTCGTATTCGCTCTATCTTTGGCATGTGCCCGCAAAAAAGATCATCACGGCCAGTCGGATGGCGCGATTCGGACAGGGCCCGTGGTTGGTCGACGTCGCCCGCGTGCTCGCGAGCATCGCCTTGGCCCTCGCGTCCTACTATTGCATCGAACGCGTTTTCCGTCGTCCGCGCCGCGAGCCCAGCTCGGCCGCAGCCGTCGCGATGTGACCGGCGCTCCTCCCGCTTCAACCCGCCCACGCCACCGCGACCAACACCCCGCCCGCCATGGCGAACATCAGCGCAGTGACGGCGAGGGAACGGATGGTTTGCGAGTGCATGGCGAGCGAGACGGTGGTTGGAGGCTTCCCGACTACATCGGCACGCCCAGCAAAGAATTGAGCAAAACCCTCGCGGTGCACCGCAGAGCTTGCCGTCCCATATTCCTGTCGCCCCTCTCAACTCCATGGCCCTCCAACCCTGTTCCGCCACCGCCGCCACGTTCTCCCTCGGCTGCCTGCTCGCGAGTTGCACCAACCACACCGCGCCCCCGGATCATCTCCCCGCTCTGAACGTGTCCGAACGCGTGGGCCGCAGCGGCACCCACCGCGCCGTCACTCCCGTCAACCAAGTGCTCACCCCGCTCGGTCGCACCGTCGAACTCCCCGGCCTCCGCCCCCAAGCCCTCGCCCTCTCGCCCGACGGACGACTCCTCGTCACCTCGGGATTGACGAACGAAATCGTCATCGTCGATCCCGCCACCGGCGCCATCCGCCAACGCGTCACTCTGCCGAGCGAAAAACAGGGCGAGCCCCACCCCGCCGTCGTCTCCCCCAACATCCTCGAGCCCGACCCCAGGGGCCAGGTCAGCTACACGGGCCTCGTATTCTCGCCGGACGGACGCCGCCTCGTCCTCAGCAACGTCAACGGCAGCCTCAAGGTCTTCGCCGTCGCCCCCGACGGCACCGTCACCCCGTCGCACAGTGTGCCGCTGCCGCTCGCGAACGCCCCGCGGCGCAAAGACGAAATCCCCAGCGGCCTCGCCTTCTCCCCGGACGGCACGCGGCTCTACGTCTGCGGTAATCTCTCCAACCAACTCTTCGAGCTCGATGCCGCCTCCGGCCAAGTGCTTCGCACCTTTCCCGTCGGCGTCGCGCCCTACGCTGTCGTCCTCGTCGGCGCCAAGGCCTACGTGAGCAACTGGGGCGGCCGTCGCCCCGGCCCCGGTGACCTCACCGGTCCCGCCGGCCGCGGCACCGTCGTACGCGTCGATGCCGAAAAGCACATCGCCAGCGAAGGCTCCGTCACCGTCCTCCCACTCTCGCCCACGACCGCCGCAACTACCCGCCCGGTCGAAATCCTCACTGGCCTCCACGCCAGCGCCCTCGCCGTGTCACCAAACGGCCGTTACGTCGTCTGCGCCAACGCCGCCGCCGACCACCTGTCGGTCATCGACACCCGCTCCGACACCGTCGTCGAAACCATTTGGGTAAAACCCAAACCCAGCGATCTCTTCGGCGCCTCGCCCAACGCCCTCGCCTTCGATCCGTCCGGCCGCCGCCTCTACGTCGCCAACGGCACCCAAAACGCCATCGCCGTCGTGCGCTTCGATCCCGCCGATCGCGAATCCAAACTCGAGGGACTCTTCCCCGTCGGCTGGTTCCCCGGCGCCCTCGTCTTCGATGCGCCGCGGCGCACCCTCGTCGTCGCGAATATCAAGGGCCTGCCCGAATCAAAAAAACGCCAGACCGAGAGCGGCGCGATGGGCTTCAACTCCAAGCACTACGCCGGCTCGCTCTCCCTCGTGCCCGTGCCCACGGCGTCCGATCTGCCAAAACTCTCCGAAACGGTCTGGCGCAATCTCCGTCGCGACGCGGTTGTCGCTGCCCGCCTCCCCGCCCGCCCCGGCCAACCTCCGCGCACCATCCCCGAGCGCATCGGCGAACCGAGCCGCCTCAAGCACGTCGTCTACGTCATCAAAGAAAATCGCACTTACGATCAGGTCTTCGGCGACATTCCCACCGGCAACGGCGACCCTTCGCTCTGTATTTTCGGCGAACGCATCACGCCCAATCAGCACCAGCTCGTCCGCGAATTCGTGCTACTCGATAACACCTACTGCGCCGGCATTCTCAGCGCCGACGGCCATCAATGGAGCACAACCGCCTTCGCGACCGACTACCTGGAGAAAAGTTTCGCCGGCTTTCCCCGCAGTTACCCCGACGGCATGGGCGAAGACGACGATGACGCCCTCGCCTACTCGCCCGCCGGTTTCATCTGGGACAACGCCTTCAAGCACCACGTCAGCATCCGCAACTACGGCGAGTTCATGGCCCCCGCCGTCACGTGGCGCGACGGCCGCAAGGGCACCCCCGATTTCACCACGTGTTACCGCACCTGGCTGGGCAAGAGCGACGCAGCGGTTTTCAAGAGCTACCCGATGATCGAAACCATCCGCGCCATCTCGCCGCCGCATTACGTCGGCTGGGGAATGAACGTCCCCGACCAATACCGCGCCGAGGTCTTTCTGCGCGAACTGCGCGACTTCGAGGCCAAGGGCGAATTCCCCGCGCTCACCCTCATCTGCCTCCCCAATGACCACACGAGCGGCACGAAAAAAGGATTTCCTACTCCCGCAGCCCACGTCGCCGACAACGATCTCGCCTTCGCCCGCATCGTCGAAGGCCTGAGCCACTCTCGTTTCTGGAAGGAGATGGCGATCTTCGGCATCGAAGATGACCCGCAAAACGGCTGGGACCACGTCAGCGGCTACCGCACCACCGCTTTTGTCATCAGCCCATTCGCCAAACGAAAAACCGTCGTCAGCACCCACTACAACACCACGAGCCTCATCCGGACGATGGAGCAAATTCTGGGCCTGCCCGTGATGAACCAGTTCGATGCGAGCGCGACGCCCATGGCCGACTGCTTCACCGAAATGCCGGACTTCACTCCGTTCACCGCGCTGGCCGCCAACATTCCACTCGATCAGATGAACCCCGACCCGCTCGCGATCACCGATCCCATTTTGCGCAAAGACGCCGTCGCCTCGGCCCGCCTGAATTTTCGCGCAGCGGACAAGGCGCCCGAAGACCAGCTCAACCGCATCCTGTGGCGCGCGATGAAGGGCAGCCGCACCCCGTATCCGGAATGGGCCGTCGCGCTGGACGCCGACGGCGACGAAACAAAATAGGCGTGCCGCCGTTGATCCACCCCGGGCAATTCCGGACGTAGGGCCGGCGCTTGCCCCCGAACCGCCACGCGCCTCACGTGTTAGCCACGCAGGCCGGCCGTCATTTCAAAAACGCCCGCAGCTCACCGCCCCGATCATCACCTCACAGCTTGACCTGCATCATCACGCCGAACCAATTCACGCGGTAGTCCTTCGGGCCGCTGTCGAGGACCACTATCGTCGGCGGGGCGTTGACGTTGGCCGTCACCACCGGGGTCGTATCGACTTTCTGGTAATGCCAGTCACGGATGGCCTCCCACTGGTTGCGGTAAACGAGGCGAAGGGAGAGACGTGGGGTAAGTGGAAAACGCAGGCTTGCATCGAGGTAACTGATATCCGTCGCGAGGTCGGGCATGCGGTCGCCGGCGAAAACGGCATTCGCCGCGTTGATCGCCCCGCCGATGCCATAATCGTAAGTTAGCCGGGTGCGGCCGAGCGAGTAGGAGTAGTCGACATTGAGCGTAGCCTTGCCGAGTTCCTGCTTTACACCGGCCCCCACAACGTGATTACGGTCGGCGCTCTTGGAACCCCACTGATTGCCGAGCGAATAGTAAGGCCCCCCGGGAGTCGGCCCGATGATCGATGCATTTTCGGGCGTGACGACGCCGAGTGCCGTGAGGGCCCCAATCGTGACATTGTTGGCCTGCTGGATGGATGCCTGCCGCATGCGACCCTGTTGATAAGAATAGAAGCCGTAGACACTCTGTTTCGGCGACGGCTGATAGCTTAGGTCGAGGTTGACCGAGTCCTGACTGCTCTTGCCCAGACCGAAGGCGGCATCGGGATAGCGGGATTCGCGCAACTGCACGGAAATACCTGCGTCGAGATTGGACCGCACCATCGTGTCGAGGCGAACATTGGCCGTGTGTTGATTGCGATCTGAGAGTTCGTAGTTACGCAGACCGGCATTATTGCGGACCGCCCACGTCGTGACGTTGGAGCCGACCGTCGTGGGCATCGGGATGAAGGCTGCGCTAAACGTGTCCTCGTAATAAGCCGTGACGTAGCGGCTGCCGCGACGCTGCGCGATTTCGTAAGAAGCGCGGAGCGTGGAGACGCCCACACTGCGATTGACATAGCCGAGTTTGAAGCGGTCATCCCAAGTCCGTGCACGCTCACGATTGGTGCGCTGCATCACGTCGCGTTCGGCGCTACCGGTGAGATTCGAGGTCTTCGTCAGCTGATAATCCGCCGTGGGGCCGAAGCGATACTGCTTCGACGAGTAAATATGGTTAGCCACCTCGATGCTGCCGGTGGGCGTGGGAGCGGTCCCGAAGAGGACGCCGCCCGAGCCCGTGCCGTCGTTGAGGGGGCGTCCCCAAACACCGGTGTAGCCTCCGTAGGCGATCCCGCGCGTCTGATTGCCGGCCGTGGCGCCGTCGGCATCAACGTAGACGGCATTCGGGTTCACCGCGTAGTAGGGATCGCTGTTGTTGTCGGTCTCGTAGTAGCGGGCCTTGGCTTTGACGTTTAGCGCGGGTGTCGGATTGAGCGAAAGCGTGAGGTCGGCGAGGCGCGTATCGATCACGCCCTTGGCCGTCTGCCGGCTAAGGGAACCGAGCGTGCTCCAGTCACCGCCAGGGAGGATCGTGACATTCGGGAGCGTCAGCCCCGATATCGTCGTGTAAGGAATCAGGTTGTCGTTCTGCCGCATCGAACCGGCGGAGACGACGGCCGTGACGAAACCCTTATAGAAATCCGGGAGCTTGCGGGTGTATTCGGCCCGGGCGTTGTGAGCCTCATTGCTCGGCGTGAGATCCATGCGCCCCTGCGTATACGCGCCGGCCGCCGGCGTGGTCGTGAAGCCCTGCGGCGTAATGCGGAACGGCTCCTGAAATGTCAGCGTGTCGATCTTGTTTTTGAAGAGCGAGGTGTTCCACCGGAGGTTGAAGGCATTGAGTCCGCTCGTGTAGATGACGCCGGCCGCGATGTCCTGCGTGTCGTAGTCGATCGGCTCCGCGACTTCCATCGGGGCGGTGCCGCCGTTGTTGCCCCAGACGGCGCCCAAGGGACGCGCGCCCTGCCGTTTCTCCAGGGCGTAGCTGACGTAGGCCTTTAACGCCGAGGAGAGCGTGAGGTCGAGGCGGACGCCGCCGCGCTTGCGCGTCAGGCCGAGCGTCGTGGGATTTGCGCCCAAAGCCGCCGCCGTGACGGCAGCGGTGTCCGCAGCGGTCGAAGCCGTGCCACCGGGCGTGAGGCCGGGAACGAGCATGAGGTTTCCCGTGCCGATACCGGTCCACAGACTCTTGTAGGTGTCGGTGAAAATGTGCGGCGTTTCGCTGAAAAACACTTTCACCCCCCAGGAATTCGTGCGGCCGAAATTGAGGCCGTAGTATTGATCACGCCGACCGGCCCCTCCGCCGGTGACGTTCACAAAGGCGCCGTCGGACTTCTTCAGGAGCACATTGAAATTGTTGACGTAAGCTCCCTCGTCGAGGTCCTGATACATCCGATACTGGGCGTTGCGCTCATCGGCGTCGCCACCGAGGTAGCCGAACTCAAGCTGGCCCGAATACTCCCAGCCGGAGGCGGTCTTTTTTATGTCATCCAGCTTCGGCAGGCTGAACGGCAGCTTGAACATCTGGCCGGTCGGCGTGTGCTTCGCCACCGGCCACTCGGCATCAGCGGACAACGAGCCGTTGGTGGACGCGCTCTCCTTGTTGGCGAGCGTGGTGCCCACTCCGGACGCAGAGGTGGCGAAAGGTGCGGCGGCGGCGCGGGGCGCCAGCGCGACGGCGGCGCAAAGCGCGAGGCTGGAAACCTGGGGAAGAAAATTTGTTTTCATCGTCGTGGTGGTTTCAGGTTGGACTCAGCGCTGGAAGCGGGCGCCCGCCGGGTGGTTGCTACCGTGGATCTGGGAGTGGCAGTTCTGACACGAACGACCAATGATGCGGGTGCTCGGCGCCGCGCCCCCGCCGACAAGTTGCCCGGCATTGTAGAGGTTGCTCTGGTGATTCGTATTGTCATGGCATTGCTGGCACGAAAAGGGCCGCGCGACCGTGAGCAGTTTATCGTGGTTGGATCCGTGCGCGTTATGGCAGTTCAGGCAGTTTTCCCGGACCGGCGCGTGCTCCCAGAGGAAGGGACCGCGTTTCTCCGCGTGGCAGTTGTAACAGGTCTCGTTCACCGAGTCGTTTTTCAAGAGCGCCTTCGTCGTCGAACCATGCGGGTTGTGGCAATCGACGCAGCTGAGCTTCCCTTCGTTCACCGGCATATGGGAGCGTTTGGCAAACTCCGCACGTTGCTGCTGGTGGCAGGTGTAACACGTTTCGTTGATGCTCGGTTTCTTGAGGAGACCGGTGGCGGAGATCTTCGCCATCGGATTATGGCAGTCGCTGCAGCTGAGTTGATTTGAGGCGTGCGTCGAACCCTGCCAAAACAACCGCTCGCCTCCTTCGTGACACTGGAGACACATGGCGGTCTGCTGCGCCACCGGGGTGCCCCACTCCTTCGTGAAACCGATGAGCGAGACGCGGTTCGCCGGATCGATCGGGTTGGAAAGGTGATTCGAGCCCGGACCGTGGCACGCCTCGCAGCTCTTCTGCTGTAATTCATTCTTCGGATTTTGCCGAAACGCCGCCGCGTGCACCGTGTGCGTGAACTGCTTGTTTTGCACCGCGTGACAGGCGATGCAAACCGCCTCGCCCACGTAAACGGCGCCGCCGTTCAAAGGCGCCGCCGCCGGCGCCGGCGCCTGGGGTTTTGCGCGGATCGTCGACACCAGCGCGAGGGCAGCCGCGTAGCTTACGACGATACCAACCCGAATAGTCGAAAACGTTCTCAAATAGTTCATGGCTTTTTTAGTGGGGTGGAGACGACAATGAGTGGGCTTTGCTCCCGATTGAAATTCTCCTGAGCCGGCGTCCGGCGCGAAAGCGAAAGCGTAACGGGGCTGTTACAATTGATCCCGCAACCCGCATCCAATTCGATTCCACCTGTCCGATCCGACATTTCCAATCCAACCTCGTGGGCCACCTCCACGTTCGTCAGCCTCACGCATTTCCACCGCGCCATGAAAACCATTCTCCTCGTCGGCGCCACCGGCCTCGTCGGCCAATCGGTCCTCGACCAAGCCCTCGCCGATCCGCGCGTCGCCCGCGTGGTCGCACTCACGCGCCGCCCGCTCCCCACCCATCCGAAACTAGAAAACCCACTCGTCGACTTCGACGCACTCCCCGCCGAAGCCCCGTGGTGGTCCGTCGACGGCGTCATTTGCACGCTCGGCACAACCATCAAGAAAGCCGGCTCGCCACCCGCTTTCCGCATCGTGGACCACGATTACCCGCTCGCGGTCGCCACGCTCGCCCGTCGTCACGGCACCGCGTCCTTCGCGCTCGTCTCCTCCCTCGGAGCCAACGCCACCTCGCGCACCTTTTATTTGCGCACGAAAGGCGAAACCGAACGCGACCTCCGCGCGCTGAAATTTCCGTCGCTTACCATTCTGCGCCCCTCGTTCATCGGCGGCGCCCGCGCCGAGCGTCGGCCAGCCGAGGCCCTCGCCCTCCGCGTCTTTGGTGCCGTCTCGTGGCTGCTCCCGCGCCGCTATCGCATCGTCCCCGCCGTGCGCATTGCCCAAACCCTCCTCGACTCCTGCCTCGCCGCAGCACCCGGAACCCTTGTGGTGGAGTCGGAATCGATCTGACCCGCCGATCATGACCCGCCGCAACATGCACGCACCACTCTCTCGTCGCACTTTCCTCCATTCCTCCGTGGCCGCGACCGGCCTCGCGCTCGCCCCGTCGCTCGCGCGCACCGCCACGACGCCTGCGCCCTTCTCCTTCGTGCTCCTCGGCGATCTGCACTACGACCAGCTCGCCCACCACGATTTCGCGTGGCTCGAAAAAAAATACCCGAACGATCTCAGCCAGATTAAAAATTACTCGCGCCTCACCGCCGAGTTCATGCCGCGCCTCTTCGCGACCCTCCGCGACACCATCACCGAGCTCAATCGTACGCCCGCCACACGTGTCGCCTTCGTGCTCCAAGTCGGCGACCTCGTCGAGGGACTCTGCGGCAGCGAAGAACTCGCCACCCGGCAAAACACCGAAGCCCTCGCCTTCGTGCGCGACGCCCGGCTCGGCGTCCCGTTTGTCTTCGCCAAAGGCAACCACGACATCACCGGCGACGGCGCGCCCGCGGCCTTCGCGAATATCTTTCATCCGTTCCTCACGGAGCAGGCTCGCGCCATCACGCCCGCCACCGAGGAAATCCGCAGTGCCCGCTACACCATCCGCACCGGCCAGGCCGAGTTCGCCTTCTTCGACGCCTACGACCGGGAAAGCCTCGATTGGTTTGAGGCCGTCGCCGCCCGCCGCACCGCCGAACATTTTTTCGCCATCGTCCACCCGCCCGTCGTCCCCTACGGCGCCCGCGCCACGTGGCATCAATTCTCCTCGGAAAAAGACCGGCCGAAGCGCGACAAATTCCTCGACCTCCTCGGCCGCCAGCGCGCCATCGTCCTCGGTGGCCATATCCACCGCTTCAACGCCCTCGCCCGCGCCACCCCGCGCGGCCGCTTCGCCCAACTCGCCGTCAGCAGCGTGATCGATGCCGACAACCCGCCACCGAAAACTCCGCTGTCCGGTCTCGCCGACTACACCGGCGACCAAATCCGCGTGGAGCCGAAATTTTCGCCCGACACCGAAGCCGCCCGCCGCGCCGTCTACGACGCCGAGCGCCCCTTCGTGAAGGCTTTCGACTACGCCGACCTCCCCGGCTACGCCCTCGTCACCGTCGACGGCCCGCGCGTTACCGCCCAAATTTTTCCCGGCCTCAGTCGCCAGCCCTGGCGAACAATTGATCTGTCCGCTCTGCTCACGGGAACCGTCTAACCCAGTGCCAAAAAAAATCTGGCCCCGTTCGATTACTGCTGTCCGCAGAGTGAAAGATTAGCAACCCGCCCCCGTTTTCCGCCCTCTCTTCGTGCGTGAGGCGCGGCAGCTCGTCGAGGATTTCGATTAAGGACATGGGAGGGAACATTGGCAGGGGCGCGTGCAGTTCAACCCTCGCGTTCGCGCAGATGGCACCCGGCACGCGTTTTCTCGAAGCCGACGATGGTTCGTTTCATCGCTACGCTTCTCACCGTGACCCTCACGGGACGGAATGCCCATACGTTCGTGCCAGCAACGAGCTGTCCCCTCATCGGGGTCCCGGGTTTGAACCTACACGTTGCCCAGCCGCCCCGTCGAATCGCCGAAGCGCTCGAGGTCGGTCGCGCCCGCTTGGTCCGCGAGCGTGAGGAAGAGGTTGCTCATCGGCTTGCCACCGTGCTGCACGTAGCGCCCGGTCTGCAGCAGGCCGCCTCCGCCTCCCGCGAGCAGCACCGGAAGATTGTCGTGACTGTGACGGTTGGCGTCGGCGTTGCCGCTGCCGTAGACGATACGCGTGTTGTGCAACACAGAGTTCCCGTCGATGTCCCGCGCCGCTTCGAGTTGCTGCAGGAACTTCGCAAACCGCTCCGCATACCAGCGGTCGATCTTCGCAATCTTGTCGATGCGCTCTTGGTTGCCCTGATGGTGCGACAGATCGTGGTGCCCCTCGACCACGCCGATCTCGCTGTGCGAGCGGTTGTCGCCGTCGTGGGCCAGCGCGAAGGTCGCGACGCGCGTCGTGTCCGTTTTGAAAGCGAGCGCGAGCAGGTCATACATCAACGAAATGTGCTCGCCGTGGCTCTGCGGCACGCCGTTGGGCGTCGGCTGATCCGGGTCTACGTTGGGCCCGAACTGCTCGGCCTTTTGAATCCGCACTTCGACGTCGCGGATACCCGTGAGATATTGATCGAGCTTGTCGCGGTCATTGGCGTCGAGGCGGCGCTGCATCAGCCGAGTATCCTCGTTCACAAAATCGAGCACCGAGCGCCGCGCCTGCATCCGACGCTGCGCATTTTCTACCCGCGCGCCGTGCGCCCCGCCGCCAAACATCCGCTCGAACAGCAGCCGCGGATTCGACTCCGGTGACATCGGCGTCGTCGCCGAGCGCCAGGAAAGATTGAACTGATAGGCGCACGCGTAACCCGAATCGCAATTCCCCGAGCGACGCTCCGTCTCGCAGCTGAGCTCCAGCGAGGGAAACCGCGTGAGGTGGCCGACCTTGTTCGCAATCGCCTGGTCGATGGAAATCCCGGCGCGGATGTCGGTCGCGCTTTTATTGAGGCGCACACCGGTGAGAAAAACCCCATTGCCGCGTGCATGATCGCCGCCGCCATCGGCCCCGGCGCGGGCGTTGTTGTGATCGAGTCCGCCGACCACCTGCAGACGATTCCGCAGCGCCGCCAGTGGCTCCAGCGTTGGACTGAGCGAAAAATCTTTCCCGGCGCCCGTGGGCCACCACGTGGCGGGAATCGCGCCGTTGGGGAAATACACGAACGCCGTACGCAGCGGCGCGCCAGTGGCCGTCGTGGCGAGCCCCTTCGCGGCCTCCGCGGCGAGCACCCGACTCGGCACGAGCGACGCGAGCGAGGGCAGCGCGATGCATGCGCCGAGGCCGCGGAGGAAATGCCGGCGATTCATGGCGAGAAATTTTTCTTCAGCGGCAGACACGGCGGGGACGGCGGAGACGGCGGGCTTTTTCATGGTTCAGTGGGTCGAAGGCGTGAGCCGCACTGCGGATGCAGGGGCGGCGGGAGTGACTTGCGTGAGAGAGGTAGCGGCGGTGTTCGCGGGACGACGGCTTTGTTGAAATGCGGCGGACTCGATGATGCCGCGAATCAAGACCGAGGGACGCCCGTCGGCGGCCTCCAGCTTGGCGACGAGTTGGTCGAGGGTATCAGTGTCGTAGTATTCAGTCCCGCGCCCCAGTGCATAGGTGAGAAATTTCTCACTCACGCAGCGATAGAAGTCGCCCCGGTGCGCGGTGGCGAGGATGCGTTTCAACTCCCGAATGTCGGCGAATTTTTCGCCCGTGATGAGTTTCCCCGCCGCCTCGATCGGTTGATTCATCTCCGCGGTGCGCCACTGGCCCATCGCATTAAAATTCTCCAGCGCCAGCCCCAGCGGATCCATCCGGCTGTGACACGAAGAGCAAAGTGGATCCGTGGCATGCAGCGCCATATTTTCGCGCAAAGTCATCGAACGGAGCTTCTCCGGGCTCGCCGCATCCTCAAGCGATGGAATATTCGGCGGCGGCGGCGCGGCCGGTGTGCCCAGAATCGAATCGAGGATGAAAACCCCGCGCTTCACCGGCGACGTGCGCGTCGGATTCGACGTCACCGCCAGCGTCGTGCCCATCGTGAGCACGCCACCGCGCGGGCTGTCGGGCGGCAACGTCACCTTCCGCATCCCGCGGCCGGTGACACCCTCGATCCCGTAGTGCTTCGCGAGTTCCTCGTTGAGAAACGTGTAGTTGTTGTCGAGCAGCTCGGTCAACGGACGGTCCTCTTTGATGAGATACTCGAAAAGCATTTCCGTTTCCTGCTGCATGGCCTCGCGCAATTTGGACGACAGCGTCGGCACCATCGGCCGCGAGCGGCGCTCCCGAGAGGCCTTGAGCGCCTCAGCGAATTGGGCCGCTTGCTCGGGCGTGCGTTGTGCCTCCGGAATCTCCCTCAATCGCGTGAACGTCGCCCGCGCCTCGGTCGCAGCTTTAGTCGGCGGATGCTCCCGCTGGTAAATCGCGTTGTCGTCGAGCACGACCGTTGTGATGTCGCGGGCCTGCAACCATTGGCCCGTGAAATTCCGCACAAATTCCTCGGACCGCGGGTGCGTCAGCAGGCGCGTGATCTGCCCGGACAGTGACGCCCGCAGGCGATTCTCCCGGGCGAGCCGGAACAATTCTTCATCCGGCATCGTGGACCAAAAGAAATAGGAGAGCCGCGAGGCCAGCGCGTATTCGTCGACGAACGGATGCGTCTGCCCGGCGCGCAGCGGCTCGACGCCCTCTTCGCGAAAGATGAAGCGCGGTGACGCCAACACTGCCACCATCGCCTGGGCGATGCCCGCCTCGAACGTCGTGTCCGGCTGCGTGAACACGCCCTCCGCCAGCGTCACGAGGCGCTTGACCGTGGCCTCATCGGCTGGGCGCCGAAACGCCCGCGTCGCAAACCGTCCCAAAATTTCACCCGCGTAAATCCTTCGCCCGGCGAGATCCGCCGGCACTGCCCGCGGAAAAAATCGCCCGTAGTCCTTCGGCGTGACCCAGTGTTCTTTCGCCAGCGGGCCGCGCACCGCGACCGCGTTCAACCGCAGCCGCAACTGGCGCACCTGTGGCCGGTCCGCGCCGACCGTCTGGATCTCGCAGGCGAACGTGTGTTCGCCCGGCTGCCAGTCGCAATCGAAGCGAAACGTGAGCGCCTTTCCGCCCATCCGCGCAAACTCGCGCTCGAAGCGCTTTTCCCCGTCCACGCTGAAGATCAGCCGGCACTGGTTGGTGTCGAATTGGTTATCCACGAAGCGCTCGACCGGACGTAGGTCGAGGACAACCTCATATTTCCCGGCGTGCTCGACCCGGTGCTTTGCCGCCACCACGACGGGCGTGTAGTAGGAAAGCTCGAGCGCGTCGCCCGAGGGCTCGGGCGCGGGGCGCTTCACCGCCGGCGTCGCCACCGCCTCGCCGTCGGCGGGAGCCGCCGCCGCGGCAGTCAGTTCGGCGGCCGTTGGCACTGCAGGTGTCTTGGACTCGACGACCGCAAACCGCCTCCCCGGCACGGAACGTTCGGCGATTTCAGTCGGCCCCGGCGGCACGACCGTCGTGACGATCGTCTGCGCCGCATCGAGATACTTCTCGAGCAACATGGGCGAAACCGTGAGGACGTCGCCGATGTTGTCGAATCCATGGCCGGAATCGTCCGTCGGAAATTCCTTCTTCGCATCGAAGTCCATTCCGGTCAGATCGCGAATCGTATTGCGATACTCCGTGCGGTTGAGCCGGCGAACCGTCACTCGCCCGGGATCCGGCATCGCCGGGTCTAGCTCGAAGACCTGGCGCTTGATCCACTGCGAAAGTTTCTCGGCCTCGGCTGCCGGCAAATGCTCCTCATCGGCGGGTGGCATAATCTTCGAGCGGACATTGTTCAGCGCCCGGAGCCAGAGCTTGTGATCCTTCAGTTCAGCCGTCGTGGAAAACTGATCGAGCGTCACCCCGCCCTTACCCACGCCGCCGCCATGGCAATCGTAGCAATATTTATTCAGCACCGGCTGAATCTCGCTTTTGAAGGTGGCGAGCGCATCGGGCGCGGCGCCGACCGCCGAGGTAAGCGCACACCCCACCAGCCACACGGCACACGTGCGGATCGAGTCAAACCGTTGGGGAGGAGGGAAAGTCACGGGTTAGAGGGAACAAAGGAGCCCGCCGAACAATTCGGAGGTTCGAACAAACGGCAACTCCCACCGACAGACGAAAGCGCACCCGTGAAGTTGCGCACGAAAGCAAGCGGTGGGCGGGCGCGTTCCCTGCGCCCGCATTGCGAGCCCTTCCCTCGCTCCATGCGGGCACCAGGACGTGTCCGCCCGCCTTGATTCACCGCCGCTCGCCCAGCCGCCACGCCAGCTGGGCCGCGTGCAAATCGCGCGGCGCCAACCGCTCTGGCGGCATCACTTCGAACCACCACCCACTCGGCTCCGCCATCCCCGAAATCTTCGGCGAGAGTCCCACAAAATTCATACCCGGAGCGCCCCACCCGACCGGCGGCGGCTCGACGGGCCGCTCCGCGCGAATACTCCAAAACGTCTCCCACGCAGCACTCTGACGTCCGAGGCTCGTGCCTCCTCCGCACCGCCACACCCGGGTGCCGCGACCGCAATCGATGTCCGTGAAAAGATTCGCGTAGGGCGAGTCCTTGTGGTGGTCGAAACACAGATCCGTCCCGCGTCCGCCGGCGAAGACATTGCCGGAGGCGTGCTCCACCGAGAGATCGTGCACGTAGCAGGTCTGAAAATCAAAGCGCGTCACGAGGTTGTCCTCCGCCCCTTTGCATTGGATTCCATGGTGACCGGAGACCTCGACGGGGCCTTCGCCGCTCGCCCGGCCTGAGGCCGCGGTCACAGTAACGCCTTCGAGCGTATTGCGACACGCGACGACGTTGATTCCGAGATCACCGTTATGGATCGTGACATTCCTCACCCAACAGTCAGCCACGCTGCGCAGTTCGATCGCGTTGAACCCGTGTTCCTTGAAGTGCCCCCGATACTTCACCGCGGGAAATTCAAAGCCAATACCTTCGATTCCACTCTCCGTTACGGTCGGCCGAAAACTACGGAGCTCTGGCGTCCATTCCGCCCTGGTTTCGAAGCGCAAAGGCCGATCAAACGTCACGCGCGTGCCGTGCACGGCCACCACCCGCACGAGCATTTTGGTATCGAGCTGTTTGCCTTTGCGGATGTCGCCTGGATCTCCGTTATAGAGGTAGGTCTTTAAGCTATGGCCCGCCGCCTCGCGCAGCACGACAAACACAGTCTGCCCGACGACGACGCCGCTTGTCCGGTCCACCTCGACACTGGCATCGCCGCGTTTCGCCGTCGCCGTGATTCTGGCGAGTTCTTTGGCCTGATAATCACCCTGGATTTTCACAAATGCGCCGTCGAAGGAGTAGCCGCTCGCCGGCGAGCCCGTGCTGGTGCGGCCTAGGCGCGGGTGAGTTTCGTCTAGTCCACAGGGAAACCACAACACGCTGCGATCCGGCCCGGCCCCACGGAGGACCACCCCGCTTTTCTGGATCTGCACGTAGTCCGTGATCACGTAACGGCCGGGCGGCACCCACACCGCCCCACGGTTGGTGGCGGCGATCGCAGCATTGAAGGCCTTCGTGTCGTCGGTGACTCCGTCACCAACGGCGCCGAAATCCCTTACGCTTGTCGTCTGCGCCACCTCGGGAAGGGGCACCTCACCCTCTTGGTAGCCCGCCCGCGAAAAATCCGGCAGGCGCCCATCCACGGTCCAGTTTTCACCGCGCTCGCCCCACAGCGCCGAAATGCTTCTCGCCTCCGCTTTCTCCGACGCACTCAGTGCGAGAGCACCCAGCACTATCAACCCAACCACCAAAACGCCCCGCAGCGCGAACGCGACGGGGCGAATGGGGTTCATGGCCGTGGCGGTGCGACGACGACCACCGGGTGCGATCAGGCGATCTTCGCGGTCATCTCCTCCATCGTCCAACCCTTGCGATAGTATTTTGGATAGAGCAGCTCGTTGGCCTCGGGCAACGACGTCTTCATCGCGACCGGGTCCCACGTGAATTTCTTGCCGACGAGGATGGCGACCGTGCCGAGGCAGACCGTCTCGGTAAAAGGCACCGAATATTCGAAGTTCGATCCGCAACCCGTGCGATCATTCGCGCGGATCGCCTTGATCCACTCGATATGCGGATTGCCCACCGGGTCCGGACGCGGAATCGTCTTGGGCGGCAACTTGCCGGTGTCGGCGAGCTCCTTGTGCAGCGACTCGGGAATGAAACGGGGGCTGTTGCAGTAATCGTTGCCGTCGTAAACGGTCGCCTTGCTGCCGATGATAAGCTGACCGCCCTTGGCGAGCGGACGTTCTTCAAGACCCTTGGGCTTCGGCGGCAATTCGCCACCTTCGCGCCACATGAGTGTGACCGGCGGCTGTTTGCCGCGCGCCGCGAATTGGAATTCGACAACGGCCGATTTCGGGAAGGCGACGCTGCTCTTCTGGTCGATCTTCTTGAGTTCGACGCTGGTCGGAGCGCCGAGGTCCAAATTCCAATAGGCCGCGTCCATGATGTGGCACGCCATGTCGCCGAGGGCGCCGCAGCCGTAGTCGTGGAGACCGCGCCAATTAAAGGGATGGATCTTGCTGCTGAAGGTGCGCTCCTGCGCGCGACCGAGATACGCGTCGAAATTCATGCCCTCGGGCACCTTTTCTGCCGCGGGCCACTCCTGCATCCCCTGCGGCCACACCGGACGGTTCGTCCAAATCTCGACTTGGCGGACTTCACCGAGGAGGCCGGCTTGATACCACTCACGCACGAGGCGGATGCCGTCCATCGAGTGACCTTGGTTGCCCATCTGCGTGCACACGCCGTTGAGGCGGGCCAGCCGGAGGAGTTCGCGTGCCTCGCCGACCGTTTGTGTGAGCGGTTTCTGCACGTAAACGTGCTTGCCCAGCATGATCGCCATGTAGGCCGGCAGGAAGTGCATGTGGTCCGGGGTCGCGACGCCGACCGCATCGATCTGATCATCCATCTCGATGAGCATCTTCCGGAAATCCGTGTAGAATTTCGCCTTCGGAAAGGTCTCCTGAAGCGTTTTCAGGTTCTTCGTTATGCGCGCGCTCTTCGTGTCCCAATCGATGTCGCACAACGCGACAACCTCTTCGCCCTTATGCGCCATGATATCACTGAAGCCCTTGCCGCCGCAGCCGATTTGGGCGACGCGAACCTTGGCGCCAGGCGCGATCGGCCGGGGTTTACGCGGATTCCTGGTCAGGCTGGCACAGCCTGGGAATCCCAACATGGCGGCAGCCACGGCGGAGAATGCGATGAAGTCGCGACGATTGAGGGTATGTTTTGACATGGTAATAAGAGATGGAATACGGCGAGACGCTCGCCGAAGGTTGGGGTTGCGGGCGGAAGGATAAAAAGAACTGAAAGCAACGGGAAGTTCAGAGTCGAGACAGAGGACCGACCACATGCCAAGCATCAAGCGAGGATTTTATCCTGGCGCGCAGAGAACCCACTGCACCCGCATCGTTCGGCGGAAATCAGGCAGTCTAATGGGTCATATCTTGCCCATCGTATCCGGGGGCAATGAGGGATCGATGCCGAGCTTGCGTAATTGCGGGGCAAAAACTCGCTCGTAACAATCCGGACATATGCCGTGACTAAATTTCGCTCCCTGCTGCTGCGCAAAATAGCTCTCAATTTCCTGCCAGTATTTACGGTCGTTGCGGATTTTTTTGCAGGAGCCGCAAATGGGGATGAATGACTCCAGCTGCTTGACCTGCGCCGAGAGCCCCAAGATCCGTTCAGCGACGTGCAACCGCATGCCCAAAACATCCGGATCGACCGGTTTTTGCAGGAAATCATCGACTCCGGCGGCGAGTGCCTCCGCACGGCTCTCGCTCGTTATTTGCGTCGAACTGATGAGAATGTAGTAGGTGTAGTCACCGCCGCGTTCCCGCACCTTGCGGCACAACTCGAGTCCATCCATACCGGGCATCCGCCAGTCACTCACGACCACGCGAAACCCACCGTCGTTTAGCCGCCTCCAAGCCTCGTCCCCACTGCTCACCAACTCGGCTGGCCGCCCCAACGATTTGAGCACGGCCGCCAGTTGCATGGCAGCAAACGGTTGATCTTCGATCGCGAGGACCTTCATATTTTGACCAAATTGAGCCGGCGCATCGCCACATGCAACTCCTCACATGCAGCCCGCAATTCGTGCAAACGCGCACTCGCACCAGCCCAATCACCTCCGCGCGCTGCGCGCTCCCACGCAAATGCCACCGCCGGGAGTCTCGTCGCGCCAAACGAAGCGGCATGGCTCGCGAAACGATGTGCCTCGTGCGCCAGATGATTTCCGGCACGCTCTTCGGCGAGATGTCGCATCCGGCCGAAGCGGTCAGACTCGCCACTCAAATACATCTCGATTGATTCCGGCAGCAACGAGCGGGGCTTCAACCCCGGGAGCGCCCGCACCGTTTCGATGACGTCCAGATCGAGCACGCATTCCGGCGTCCACAGCTCCGCTCTATACGTCGCCCGCGACCGTGTGCCCGGCACGCTCGTCCACACGATTCCCACGCGCGCCAGGGCCGCACGCAGATAGGTAAAACGCAGAGGGTTCGTGACGTGGTCATCCATCCCCGCCTCGAGACATTTTGCCCAGTCAGCTGTCGTGGCCGGGGCCGTCAGCGCGACGATCGGAATCCGCGCATTCACGTCTTGTTGTCCGCCTTCGCGGATGAGCCGGGTTGTCTTCCGCCAGCAATATCTGGAGGCACCCCACCTCCGTCGTCCTCGGGCCATCCGCCTGCGGTGGCGCCTCCGCACTTTCTTTGAGGATGCGCTAAGGCATCGAAATAGCAGTCCGTCATCGACGGGCTTCGTCAAAAACGCGGCGAGTCCTAGCCATCCGGAGATCCGTCGCCGATTTTGAGCCAACGCGAGCAGACTGACACCACCGAACAAAAACCCTAGTGCGGTCGTGAAAGCCATCGGCGATCCGCCTTGGACGACCGTGACCAGCCGCTTCACGTCAAAAAATCGGCCTACCGCACCATTAAAGCCAATCAGGCAAGCCCCCCGCCGACCGTTTGGAGGAAATGGCGCAGGCGCGCATCGGATTTTTCGGGGGCCACACCGGCAAACTAATGCCGCTACTTTTCCCGCGAGCAAAAATCCACGCCTGCTCGGTCGCTCCACAGATTTTCTCCCTGCGAATTTTCCCATTGAGATCGAGGCACAGTCAGAGTTCCCTTTTTCACCCAAAAGCGCCGCGCGCTTGTCCCCCCTCGCCCCCCCCTTATCCGGGCGAAATCCGCGCAGCCTACGTTCCCGAACATGCACACCAACCCAGCATTCCCTGTTTTTATCAGGTTCCTCGCTGCATTTTTATGCACGCTGCTAACAGCGACGCTCATGGCCCAATCCTCCGCCACCGGCACAATCGAGGGCCGCGTCTTCGATCCGGCCCGCGCCGAGTATCTCGAACGCGCCCGCGTCACCATCGAAGGCACGTCCCTCGAAACCTTCACCGACGAGACGGGCCAATACCGCTTTGCAAACCTCGCCGCCGGCACCGCGCGCGTACGGGTATTCTTCACGGGCCTCGTGCCTCAAACCACCACGGTCACGATCACGACCGGCCAGACCACGCAGCACGATGTCAATCTAACCGCCACACCCAAGAAACCCGGAGAACCCGCCGATGACGTCGTAAAGCTCCAGAACTTCGTCGTCGCCACCTCCAAAGACATGGACGGCGCCGCCATCGCCATCAACGAACAGCGCTTCGCCCGCTCGATCATGAACGTCGTCGCGGCCGATGAGTTCGGCACCATCGTCGACGGCACGCCCGGCGAAGTCCTGAAATTTCTCCCCGGCATCACCCTCGAATACAGCGCCGGCGAAGCCCGCACGGTCTCGATGAACGGTGTGCCCGCCTCCAATGTCCCCATCACCGTCGGCGGTTTCGACCTCGCCAGCGCCGCCGGCAACGGCACCGGTCGCGTCACCAACCTAGATCAGTTCTCCGTCAACAACATCTCCCGCATCGAAGTCCGCCACGCACCCACCCCCGAGACCAGCGGCTCCGCCCTCGCCGGCTCCGTCAACATGGTCCCGCGCTCCGCCTTCGAACGCTCCCGCCCAAGCACGACCGCCAGCGTGTTTCTCACCCTCAAAGACGGCGACCGCAGCTTCCACAAAACCGGCGGCCCCCTCAATGAGCCCACCCGCAAGGTCACTCCCGGTTTCAACATCAACGCGATCGTCCCCATCAACAAACGTTTCGGTTTCACCATCTCCGCCAATCACGTCGACCAATATTCCTACGAGGACGTCGCCCAAATGACGTGGCGCGGCAACGGCCAGGCGACCACCGTCGCCGCGACGGCGCTCAACGGCCGTCCCGACACCACGCCGGACAAACCCTACGTCACTGACTTCGCCCTCCGCGACAGCACCCGGGGCAACCGCGCCGACTCCGCCGGTCTCACGATGGACTACCGCCTCTCGCGCAATGACACCCTGTCCATCTCGTTCCAATACACGTGGATCGGCGTCGTGCATAACAACCGCACGCTCTCCTTCTTCATCAACCGCGTGCAGCCCGGCGCTTGGGGTCCCACCTACACCACCGGCACACCCTACGTCCTCGGTTCGCCGACTTCGACGGGCACTCCCACCACCGGCGGCTTCGCCAACCCCGGCGGCTTCGACGAAACCCGCGTCAACGGTGCTGCTCAAACGTGGTATGGCACCACGCTTACGCCCACGTTCACCTGGCGCCACGACGGACCGATCTGGAAAATGGACGCCGGCGCCGGCTGGTCCCGCGCCAGCCTCTACACCCGCAACGGCGACAAGGGCTTCTTCGGCGCCTCCCAGGCCCGCCGCACCGGCGTCGTCGTCAATTTCGCCGACATCTTCTATCTCCGCCCGAACACCATCACGGTGAAGGACGGCCTCGGTCGCGACGTCGATCCTTACCAGCTCTCCAACTATTCCATCGACACCTCGAACAACATTCTCCGCGACTCCTTCGACATCAAACGCAGCGTCAACGCCAACCTCCGCCGAGATCTCCAGGTCCGCGGCCTCCCCGTTTCCCTCAAGGTCGGCGCCGAAATCAAGAGCAACGAACGCGACCTCCGCGCCCCGACCGAAACCTTCACCTACGTCGGCAAGGACAAGATCAACAGCTTCGCCTCCGGCGCCCCGATCAACGGTGACGACAACGCCGGCCAGTTCCTCGACGAAGCTTTCTCCCAGCGCGTCGGCTCCTACGGTTTCCCGAAAATCCAATGGATCAGCAACGACGACTACTATCAGGCCTACAAGGAGCATCCCGAGTATTTCACATCCGATGCCAACACCTCCTACCGCAACGGCGTCAGTAACTCCAAGTTCGCGCAGGAAGTCATCACCTCCGCCTATTTCCGCGGCGATCTCGCCCTCTTCCATCGCCGCCTCCTGCTCGTGGGCGGCGTCCGCGCCGAGCAGACCAACATCTGGGGCGAAGGCCCGCTCACCGACCCGACGCGCAATTTCCAACGCGACGCCGCCGGAAATATCCTGCGTGGCACCAACAACGCCGCGCTCTTAAAAATCCCCACCACGAATGCCCTCGGCGTTTCCCAGCTGACGTTCCTCGACCGCGGCCAGCACACCAACAAGGAATACCTCCGCCTCTTCCCCAGTCTCAACGCCAGCTTCAACCTCCGCGAGAACTTCATCGTCCGTCTCGCCTACTACGAATCCGTCGGGCGCCCTGACTTCGGTCAATACAACGGCGGACTCACCCTTCCCGACACCAGCGCGGTCGTCACGCAGAACACCGTCATCAGCGTCAACAACGCCGCCATCAAAGCGTGGTCCGCCAAGAGCGTAAAACTGCGCATCGAATATTATTTCGAGGGCGTCGGTGCGTTTAACCTCGGTGCCTATCGGCGCGATTTCCGCGACTTCTTTGCGAGCACGCGCTTTAACGCGACGCCCGAATTCCTCGCCCTCTACGACCTCGATCCATCGATCTATGACCCCTACGACGTCGTCACCAACTACAACCTGCCCGGTCAGCTCCGCATGAGCGGCTTCGACCTCGACTACAAACGCTCCCTCACCTTTTTGCCCCAATGGGCCCGCGGCGTGCAGGTCTTCGCCAACGCCAGCTCTCAACGCGGCCCCGACGGCATCACGCGAAACTTCAACTTCGTCCGCCGCAACGCCAGCTGGGGCTTCAGCCTGTCGCGGCCCAAATTCGTCTACCGCATGAATTGGAACTATCGCGAACCCACTCGCCGCGGCCTCATCGCCACCGGCCGCAGCATCGAAGCCAACACCTACAATTGGGATTCCAAGCGCATGTATATCGACGTCACCCTCGACTATAATCTCAACCGCCGCTTCACGCTCTTCGCCAGTATGCGCAACATCAACGACCAGACCCAGGACACGAAAATCTACGGCCCCAACACCCCCGACTACGCGAAATTCCGCCAACGCATCGACTACGGCTCTGCGTGGACCTTCGGCCTCCGCGGCAATTTCTAAGGTGGCGACCCATTCCCGGCCAACGCCAGGGCTCAGGATAAACGCGAGACGGTCCCCTGCCCCTGACAGATCCTTTAACGGCATTATTGCAAAATCCCTGCGATTTGTTCGACATTTTCGCGCGGATGTGACGAGTTACGCGCCACATGGACTTTCGCGCAATACCTGCTTCGACACGCCATGTCCCGTATCTCTCTAAAGTCGTTGATTCGCCCGGTGCCCTCCAGCGGGCCAGGGGAGATCTTCGCTTTGATTGCTAGACCGCGTGTTTTGAGCGCCCTTCCCGAACATGCCTTCACCTGCCCAAGGACTGCGTAGCACCAAGCGTCTCGCGGCGCTCCAGAGTTTGGGTTTACTCGATTCGCCGACAGAAGCCCAATTCGACCGTATTACCCGACTCGCCGCAGAAATCGTCGGCGCACCCGTCTGCTTGATCTCGCTGGTCGATGCTCATCGTCAGTTTTTCAAATCAGCCGTTGGACTCGGCGGCGCCGCCGGCGCAGCGCGAGAAACACCTCTCTCGCATTCCTTTTGCCAGCACGTGGTCGATTCAGGTGCTCCGCTCGTCGTCAACGACGCCCCGTCGCATCCACAAGTCTGCCACAACCTCGCCATCAAAGACCTTGGCGTGATCGCCTACCTCGGCGTACCCATCCGCTCGCCGGATGGATATGTCCTGGGCTCGTTTTGCGTCATTGATACCAAACCGCGGGCATGGCGGCCGCAGGATCAGGAAAGACTCACCGAACTGGTCGCCCTCATCGAAACAGAAATTGCTCTCCGCTCCGCTCTGGCCGCAAACGCGCGCACTTTGTCGCGACAGCGGGCGCTACTCGACGGCACAAACTTCAGCGTCATTGCAACGAATCCGGCAGGCCTAATCGAGGAGTTCAATAGCGGCGCCGAGCAAATGCTGGGTTACCGCGCTGATGAAATGGTGGGACTGCACACGCCCGCAGTGATCCATGTCGCCGAAGAAGTCGTCGCCCGCGCCGCAGAGTTGAGCACAGCGATGGGCGTTACCATTTCCCCCGGGTTTGAGGTTTTGGTGACCAGGGCGCGGCAAAATCGAGTGGATGAACGCGCGTGGACCTACGTGCGCAAGGACGGATCACACGTGCCCGTGATCCTGAGCGTAACCGCGCTGCGCAATCCATCCGGCGAAATCACCGGATTCCTCGGCATCGCCCGAGATAATTCTGAGCGGCAGCGGACTCAAGAGGCCCTGGCAAACCTCGCCGAGTTGCAGCAGCGGACCAACGAAATGGCGAAAATCGGCGGATGGGAACTCACGCTGACGACGATGGAACTAACGTGGTCGTTGGAGACGTACCGGATCCATGAAATCGATTCCCCCGGCGCTCCGACTTTGGCTTCCGCCATCAGTTTTTACGCTCCTGAAGCGCGTCCGGTATTCGAAGCCGCTGTCAAAACCTGTATCGCCGAGGGCACCCCGTGGGACTTGGAGCTCCCCTTAATCACCGCCAAGGGTCGGCGGATTTGGGCCCGGGCTCAAGGGCGAGCCGTTCTCCAGCACGGAAAAGCAGTCAAACTCGTCGGAGCGTTCCAAGACATCACCGAGCGCAAACGGACCGAGCGCGTCCTGCAGGATACCGTGGAGCGCTTCCGCCGGCTCGGCTCGCAGGTGCCCGGCATGATCTACCAATTTCGCCAGCGTCCGGACGGATCCTCCTGTTTCCCCTATTCGAGCGAAGGCATCCGCGAAATCTACCGCACCACGCCCGAAGCCGTGCGCGACGACGCAGCCGCCGTTTTCGCGGTGCTCCACCCCGACGATTTGGCTGCGACCGCCGAATCGATCCATGTTTCGGCCCAAACACTGAAGCCTTGGCAATATGAGTATCGCGTGCGTTTTCCCGACGGCGTGGTGCGCTGGCTGCACGGCAGTGCGGTGCCCGAACAGGAAGCAGATGGGAGCACCTTGTGGCACGGATTCATCACTGATATCACCGAGCGCAAGGCCAAGGACGCCCAAATTTTCCTGAGCGCAGAGAGACTGCGCTTGGCGGCGGAAACCGCGGGTGTCGCAGTGTGGGAGTGGGACCTCGCAACCGATAAAATCTTTTGGGACAACAGTCTCTTCAATATCTACGGGGTGGAACCCACCGCGACTGGTGAAGTAGGGTTTCAGACCTGGTCCGATGCCGTGCATCCGGAGGACTTGGAGGGTATGCTGGTAGCGCTCAAGGCGCTCGTAGCCGGAGGCGGACGACTGGAACGCGAGTTTCGCATCGTGCGCCACACCGACCGTGCAGTCCGGTTCATCCAAGGCGCGCAGATCATGGTCGGCGACGGCACTGAAAAATCCACGCGCATGGTCGGCATCAATATCGATATCACCCAGCGCAAGCACGAACAGGCCGCGATCGGGCTGAGTGAAGCCCGCTTTCGCACGCTCACCCAGAACGCCCCAGTGGGAATCTTCGAAACGAACGCCCAGGGTGCCTGCACCTTTGTCAACGAACGATGGTCAATCCTGGCCGGCCGCACCTCGGCAGAGGCCGCGGGCAACGGCTGGAGCGAAGCACTCCACCCCGAGGATCGGACTATAATTTTCGCCGAATGGACCGCCTTCAGCCAGGGACTACGTCCTTTCCAAATAGAATACCGCTTCCTGCATCGCGATGGTCGCGTGGTCTGGGTGGTGGGCAGCGCCGTCGCGCTCCGCGAATCGAACGGCACGCTCAAGGGTTACTTGGGCACCGTCAGCGACATCACTGCCCGGAAGCAGCTCGAGTCGAGCCTCGCTCGTGCCCGCGACCAAGCCCTCGAAGGATCACGGCTGAAATCCGAGTTTATGGCCACCATGAGCCACGAAATCCGCACGCCCATGAATGCGGTCATTGGCATGGCTGAATTGCTGGTCGAGACTGACCTGCAACCTGAACAAGCGGTAATGGCCCGCACTATCGTTGGCGGCGCGGAGACGTTGCTTTTGATCATTAACGACATTCTCGATTTCTCCCGTATCGAAGCCGGACAGATGCGACTGGATGCTGCGGATTTCGATTTCCGTCGGGTCGTCGAAGAGACCGTCGCGCTGCTGGCCGCGCGCGCCCACGAAAAACACGTTGAATTAACCTGCGAATTCACCTCGCCCCCGGAAACACTCCTGCTGGGTGACAGCGGTCGCGTGCGCCAAGTGCTGACCAATCTCATCGGCAATGCGATTAAGTTTACCGACGTCGGCGAGGTGGCCGTGCAGGTGCGCACGGTCGCGATCCGTGGCGGCCGCAGCCGGCTGCGAGTAGCAGTGCGCGACACTGGCGTGGGTATCCCTGTCGAAGCGCAGGCCCGGCTTTTTCAGCCGTTTACCCAGGCCGATGGCAGCACGACACGCCGTTTCGGTGGCACCGGCCTCGGACTGGCGATCAGCCGCCAACTGGTTGAGCTGATGGGCGGCGACATCGGATTCGAAAGCGAGCAAGGTCGCGGTTCCGTCTTCTGGTTCGAATTGGAATTCACGTGCCGGCCCGTTGCCCCGGTTGTGCCGGTCTTGTCCGTGCCGCCCGGAACCAAGGTGTTGGTGGTTGATGACAATGAAACGAACCGTCGCATTTTGCTTGGGCAGCTTTCCCACTGGGGCATTCACGCCGAAGCCGTGCCGGACGCGAGTTCGGCCCTCACCCGCCTGCGCAATCCACAAGCGGGACCATGGCACCTTGTTTTGCTGGATTGGCACATGCCGAAGATAAACGGACTCGAGCTGGCCATGGAAATCAGGGCGGACCCCACGCATTCAGAATTACCCCTCGTCATGTTGTCGTCGGCCGGACCCACGGCAGATATCGGCACCGCAACCGCCGCTGGATTTGCCGCCTTCCTTACTAAGCCGGTCACCGCCCAACAATTGAGCCGGTGCATCACCCGCGTGCTGGCCGAAAGCTCCACCACCGCTCCAACGAGCAGCCCTGCGCAGAGAATCAGCGAACGACCGTCGACGCAGCGCCTGCGCGTGCTGCTGGCAGAGGATAATCCCGCCAACCAGCGGGTGGCTGCGATGCTTCTGGCCAAAATGGGACACACCGTCGAAGTCGTGGCCAACGGCCGGCTCGCGCTGGAGACACTCGCCACCCAAACATTTGATGTCGTTCTGATGGATTGCCAGATGCCGGTCCTGGACGGCTATTCAGCGTCCCGTCAGATTCGCGCCGGCAGCACGCCCGGCGTCAACGCCCAGATACCAATCATCGCCCTCACCGCTTACGCCCGCGTCGAGGACCGCACTCGCTGCCTCGACGCTGGGATGAATGATTATGTAACCAAACCGATCCGACCCTTGGAACTACGCACCGCCCTCGAACGGTTTGTCTCGAGTCAAACTACTCCGGCCACAGTTAACGCGCCCACGAACCAACTCTCACCCGAAAACATCTTCGACGAGGAAGCGTTTGAAAGCGTGCAATCCTTACCCGGCACTGAAAGCCCGTCACTCCTCCGGGAACTGGTGGCGCTCTACCTCAACGAGGAAACCCAAAGACTTGATCTACTCAATCAACTCGCCGACAACCGCCGGGGCCAGCAACTCGCAGACGAAGCCCACAGCTTCGGAGGCAACGCGGCCTCCTTTGGCGGCTCTCAAGTGCGCCGCATCGCCTTGGGATTGGAGCAGACGGCCCGCGACGGAAAATGGCCGGAAGCATACGTCCAGCTCAACCACCTACGTGCGGCCTGCGCACGCTTGCGCCAGGAGGTAAAACGGCGCCATGTGGCCCCGGTATGAAGGTTCTCGCCATCGAAGATCAGCCGGTCGCAGCCATGCAACTCATGGCGTTGCTGCGATCCCTCGGCCACGAAGCCGAGCTCGTGAAGAACGCCTCAGATGCCTGGGCCCGACTAACCAATGGCGGCTACCGCGTCGTCGTCAGCGATTGGCGCATGCCGGGGATCGACGGCCTCGGCCTCTGTCGGATGATCCGCGGGCGGGGCGGGGATTACGTTTATTTTGTTCTGATCAGCTCCAGTCAGATCACGCAGGCCAATCGGAAACTCGCACTCGAAGCGGGCGTCGACGACTTCCTGGGTAAACCCCTCAATGGCGAAGAACTCAGTATGCGACTGCACGTCGCCGGTCGAATCATCAGCCTCACCACCCAAGTTCAACAGTTGAAAAGCTTTCTTCCGATTTGCGGTTACTGCAAAAAAATCAGGGATGACAATAAGTATTGGCACGAGATCGAAAGGTATTTCAGCGAAAACCAGGGGACCACCTTCAGCCAGTCCACCTGCCCCGACTGCGCGAAAAACACTCTCGTTCCAGCCCCATCGGCAACGTAGTTCGCCCCCCCGCCACTACTCGCGGGGGGAGTGGGCAGCCTGATCCGCATCCGCGCGGAATCGCCCCTGCGACAACGACCGCGAATTAAGCTCATACCAACGGCTATTGATAATTAGATTTTAGATGGGAACGCGATGATTTGCTTCATCGGCGAGCAAACCGTGGATGAGACCGGCGACGGCGGCCGGGGTAAATCAAGGCCGGGCGGCGGCGATGAGCTGATCCTCAAGTTTGCGCAGGTTCAGATCGAGCCGGTTCGAGCCGGCGGCTTTGAGCAGACCGCCAAAACGTTCGACCGGCTTGAGTTCGGGGCAGTAGGGCGGCAGCGGGAGTAACCTGAGGTTGGCCCGAATGCTATCATCGCCGACGGGCAGATGAAAGCCGGCCTGATCGGCGATGACCACGTGCAGCGCAGTGGGATCGGACTGGGTTTCAGCATGGGCAATCTGGCGCAGAAAGAGAGCGTGAATGTCCCGATCCATGGCCGGCGTGAGCAGCAGTTCGCAGCCATGCGCGCCATCGACCATCTCGGCACTTTCCGTGAAAAATTAAACTCTCAACTGAGGAATTTAGGCTAAACATGAGTTCGCCGTCTACGTCACCAATCTGCCCGACGGAGTAAACGGCCGGCAGATCGAGGAACTCTACCGCCAGCGTGCCGACACCGAGAACGTGTTCGAAGAACTCAAAAATCAGTGGGGCTTCAGCGGCTTCTGCGCGAAGTCTCGGGCGACCACCGAACTGGCGGCGCGGCGGTTGCTCGTCGTCTACAAACTTTGGAGGCTGCTCGTGCGCTTCATCGTACCGCAAAAACATACCGAGGCCAAACGCGGTCGACGCTGGTTTCTGCTCATCGCCGCCAGACTCGTGCAATCGGTTCGGCAAAAGAAACTGCAAGTCTCTATCAGCGGTGGCTGGGCCCAACAATTGCGCGAGGGTTACCTCCACCTGCACGAGTGGATCCGCACTCCTGCGCCGCAGTTGAAATATATTGTTCCCGATCCCAGCCCAGCCACGCAAAATCCAGCGCCGGCTGGCGCCTAAATCCGCTTCTCAACTGCGAATTTCAGGTTGAAAATCAAAACATCAACAGCTGATGGTATTAGATTTAACGAGGGGCTGGTATGCAGACGCAAAAATGCCCCAGACCAGTGAGGTCCGGGGCATGGAAAAATTCGAGCTTAGCTCGCCGTGACCTCGGCTACCTTCGGCTCATCAGGGAGCTCGGCACCGAAGGGCAACGAGATCTTGAGCTGCTTGTAGGTCGGAAGGCCCGTGCCCGCCGGAATCAAGTGACCCATGATGACGTTTTCCTTGAAGCCTCGCAGGAGGTCGACCTTGCCGAGCGTCGAGGCGTCGGTAAGGACGCGGGTCGTCTCTTGGAAGGAGGCGGCCGAGATAAAACTCTCGGTCTCGAGCGAGGCCTTCGTGATGCCCAAGAGGATCGGCTCAGCTTCGGCGGGTTTGCCACCGGCTTCTTCGATACGCTTGTTTTCCGCGAGGAAGTGAGCGCGATCCACTTGCTCACCCCAGAAGTTCTCGGTGTCGCCCGGATCGGTGATCCGAACTTTTCGGAGCATCTGGCGGATGATGATTTCGATGTGCTTGTCGTTAATCGTCACGCCTTGGAGACGATAAACTTCTTGCACCTGCGAAATCAGGAAGTCGTAGAGCGCCGATGGCCCGAGGATTTCAAGGATCTCGTGCGGATCGGCGGCGCCTTCAGTAAGGTGCTGGCCTTTGTGCACGACGTCTCCGGGTTGCACAATGATGTGCCGACCGGTGGCGATGAGATGCTCTTCTTCCTGCTGGGTCTCCTCGTTCTTGACGACGAGCTTGCGCTTACCGCGGACGGTTCCCTCGAAGCCGACGATGCCGTCAATGCGGGACATCTCAGCTGCTTCCTTCGGGCGACGGGCTTCGAACAGCTCGGCAACGCGGGGAAGACCTCCGGTGATGTCCTTGGTCTTGGACGCCTGACGCGGGGTCTTCGCAAGCAACGCACCCGGTTGGATGATGTCGCCCTCGTTGACCGCGATCTGCGCCCCGACGGGAATTGAATAAGCCGCGAGGGGCTTGTTCTTCGCATCGCGGATTTCGACCTGCGGATTGAGATCTTCTTTGTGCTCGATGACGACCGTAGCGATGCGGCCCGACGCTTCGTCGAGTTCGCGCTTCACGGTGACGCCAGGAATCATGTCCTTGAAGTGCAGCGTGCCACCCTTCTCGGAGAGAACCGGAATGTTATAAGGATCCCATTGCGCGAGGACGGCACCCTTCTCGATCTTCGCGCCGTCGCCGACGTGGAGGAAGGAGCCGACCACAATGTTGTAATTTTCGACTTCCTTGTCCTCGGAATCGAGGATTTGGATGGTGCCGGTCTTGTTCAGCACGATGGCGGCGCCATCGGCGGTTTCGACGAGGCGGAGCCCCTTGTATTTCACGGTGCCGCTGGCCTTGACGCGAATTTCAGGAGTCTTGAAGCCGCCGGAAGCGACGCCACCGATGTGGAAGGTGCGCATGGTGAGCTGCGTGCCGGGTTCGCCGATCGATTGAGCGGCAATGATGCCGACGGAGTCACCGATCTTCGCGACTTTGTTGGTCGCAGGATTGATGCCGTAGGACTTCGCGTCGATGCCACCCTTGGTGGCGGACGTGAGGGGCGACATGACCTTGACGCGCTCGATGCCGAGCTCGTCGATCTTGGACGCCATGTCCTCGGTAATGATCTCGCCAGAACCGACGAGCAGCTCGGAGGGATTGATCGGGTTGAAGACATCGTCGCTGGAGAAGCGGCCAATGATACGCTCTTTGAGGCCGACGATTTCGTCGTCACCTTCGAAGATCGCTTTCTTCCACACGCCGTCGCGCGCGCCGCAATCGTCTTCGGCGATGATGACGTCCATCGCCACGTCGCAGAGTTTGCGGGTGAGATAGCCGGCGTCAGCGGTCTTGAGCGCGGTATCGGCGAGACCCTTACGGGCGCCGTGCGTGGAGATGAAGTATTCGAGGACGGTCAGGCCCTCGCGGAACGAGGACAAGATGGGACGCTCGATGATTTCGCCCGAGGGCTTGGCCATGAGTCCGCGGGTGCCGCACAGCTGACGAACCTGCTGTTTGTTACCACGGGCGCCTGAATCCATCATGATATAGACCGGGTTAACCTCGGTCTTGCCATCGTTGTTTTCGAGTTTGGCGAAAACCTCTTTGGCGATCTTGTCGGTGGCGCTGGTCCAGATATCGACAACCTTGTTGTAGCGCTCGCCGTCGGTGATGATACCCTTGTTGAACTGGCCTTCGACTTCGGTGATTTTCTTCCGGGAGTCGGCGACGATGTCCTTCTTGGAATCGGGGATGATCATGTCATCGATCCCGATCGAGATACCGGCGTGCATGGCAGTGTGGAACCCGAGCTCCTTGAGCTTATCGAGGGTCTCCACCGTGATGTGGTTGCCGGAGATCTTGTAGGTATTGAGGATCAGGTCACCGAGCTTGCTCTTGGGAACAGGGAAGTTCACGAAGCCGAGGCCGGCGGGCCAGATCTGGTTGAAGATCACGCGACCGACGGTGGTGCGGATCGTGCGGCGCTTGGTATCGCCGAACACGGTCTCGCGGGTGTAGTCAGGATTCGGAACCTCGACCCAATCGTGCATCTTCAGGGCGCCATCCGCCTTGGCGTAGAGCACTTCCTGCAGGCCGCTCAGAAGGGGAACGCGTTGTTCCTTCGTGGGCTTCTTGCGGGGCTCGATGGTAAGATAGTAGGCGCCGAGGACGATGTCCTGAGAGGGCGTGAGGATCGGCTTGCCGGAGGACGGCGAGAAGATGTTCGACGTCGCCATCATGAGGAGTTTGCACTCCATGATCGCTTCGAGGGACAACGGGACGTGCACGGCCATCTGGTCACCGTCGAAGTCCGCGTTGTATGCGGTGCAGACGAGCGGGTGAATGCGGATGGCTTCGCCCTCGATGAGGATCGGCTCGAAGGCTTGGATCGACAAACGGTGGAGCGTCGGTGCGCGGTTGAGGAGGATCGGGTGACCCTTCGTGACTTCCTCAAGAATGTCCCAGACTTCTGGAGACTTCTTCTCGATCATCTTGCGGGCACCGCGGACGGTGTGCACGAAGCCGAGCTCCTTCAAGCGGCGAATGATGAACGGCTCGAAGAGGACGAGGGCCATCTTCTTCGGTAAACCACATTGGTTGAGCTTAAGCTCAGGACCGATAACGATGACGGAACGGCCGGAGTAATCGACGCGCTTGCCGAGCAAGTTTTGGCGGAAACGACCCTGCTTGCCCTTGAGCATGTCCGAGAGGGACTTCAGGGGGCGGTTGCCGGCGCCAGTGACAGGGCGGCCGTGACGGCCGTTGTCGAAAAGCGCGTCGACTGCTTCCTGCAGCATGCGCTTTTCGTTGTGAATGATGACGTCGGGCGTCTTCAACTGCATCAGATTCCGCAAACGATTATTGCGATTGATGACGCGGCGATAGAGATCGTTGAGATCAGACGTCGCGAAACGGCCACCCTCCAGCGGAACGAGCGGGCGCAAGTCCGGCGGGATCACGGGCAGCACTTCGAGGACCATCCACTCCGGACGGCTCTTCGAATGAATGAAGCCCTGGATGACCTTGAGACGCTTCGAGAGCTTCTTCTTGATCTGCTTCGATTTCGTTGCGCGCATCTGCTCCTGCAGTTCGGCGACGGTCGCTTCCATGTCGGTCTTGGCGAGAGCATCGCGGACCGCTTCGGCACCCATCTTGGCGACGAAGGAATCGTCACCGTATTCGTCAATGGCCTGACGATATTCGGTGTCGGTGAGGAGCTGCTTCATCTCGAGCGGGGTCTTGCCCGGATCGATGACCATGAAGTTCTCATAGTAGATGACGCGCTCGAGCGAACGTGCGGTCATGTCGAGAAGGAGGCCGAGACGGCTCGGCATGCTCTTCAAAAACCAGATGTGCGAAACAGGCACCGCGAGCTCGATGTGACCCATGCGCTCGCGACGGACACGGGCGATGGTGACCTCGACGCCGCAGCGATCGCAGACGACGTCCTTGTATTTGATGCGCTTGTATTTTCCGCAGGCGCACTCGTAGTCCCGCACCGGTCCGAAAATCTTTTGGCAGAAAAGACCGCCTGGCTCGGGCTTGAAGGTGCGGTAGTTGATCGTCTCGGGGTTCTTCACTTCACCCTTGGACCATTTACGGATGGTCTCGGGCGAAGCGACGGTGATGGAGACGCAATCGAATGCGTTCTCCTCGATACCGAGAGCGGAGCGGACGTCGTCGCGGGCGGAGGCGGCTGTATCAGCGGGTTGAATCATGGTGATGTCTCCCTAAGCAGAATGTCGGATGAAGGTGGAAAACGCTGCGACGGTTTAGGAACCGTAGCTGATGGCGTCGCGTTTCTGGAGTTTGATATCCAGACCGAGGGACTGGATTTCCTTGATAAGGACGTTGAACGACTCCGGGGTGCCGGCGACGAGCGTGTTGTCGCCCTTGACGAGCGATTCGTAGATCTTGGTGCGGCCCTGCACATCGTCGGACTTGACGGTGAGCAACTCCTGCAGGGTGTGCGCGGCGCCGTAGGCCTCGAGCGCCCACACTTCCATTTCGCCGAAACGCTGGCCGCCGTATTGGGCTTTGCCGCCCAATGGTTGCTGCGTGACGAGTGAGTAAGGACCGACCGCGCGGGCGTGAATCTTGTGGGACACAAGATGGTTCAGCTTCATCATGTAGATGTAGCCGACCACGACCTCTTGATCAATCTTCTCACCGGTGCGGCCATCGAAGAGCGTGCTCTTACCCGAGGTGGGCAGCTTCGCTTCCTTGAGATATTCGCGGATTTTCTTCTCCGGGATACCGTCGAACACGGGAGTCGCAATCTTGAGGCCGAGTTTCTTACAGGCCCAACCCAAGTGCGTCTCAAGAACCTGTCCGATGTTCATGCGCGAAGGCACGCCCAACGGGTTGAGGCAGATTTCGATCGGGGTGCCGTCCGGGAGGAAGGGCATGTCTTCCTCGGGCACGATCTTGGCGACCACACCCTTGTTACCGTGACGACCGGCCATCTTGTCACCGACTTCGAGCTTTTGCTTCGTGGCGATGTAGACTTTGACCTGCTTGATGGCGCCGTCGGCCGAGCCTTCGCCCGCCTCGATGGAACCGATCTTCCGTTCGCGGTCGGTCTCGAGCTCGTCAAACTTGGTCTGATACGAGCCGATGATCTCCATGATCTTGATGCGAACCGGGGACGGGTCGATCTGGACGTGCTTGGAGACGGCGGCGAGCTTGCGCAGGAGGGTCTTGGTGATCTTGCGGTTGGCCGGGATGATGATTTCGCCGGTCGCACCATTGATAACGTCGAGCGGGATCTTTTCACCCAGGAGAATATTGGAGAGGGCCTCGGTGAGACCCTCACGCAGTTTGTCCATCTGCGTCTTATACTCCTCTTGTATCTGCTTGACCTGGCGACGACGATCGGAGGGAGAAAGTTTCTCCTCCTGATTGTCGATGCGGGAAGAAACCTTCACGTCCATGATGATGCCGGTGACGCCGGACGGGACGATGAGTGAAGTGTCCTTCACGTCCGCAGCCTTTTCTCCGAAGATGGCGCGGAGGAGCTTTTCCTCGGGCGCGAGTTCGGTTTCAGACTTTGGCGTGATCTTCCCGACGAGGATGTCGCCGGGCTTAACTTCCGCACCGACGCGAATGACGCCGTTGTGGTCGAGGTTCTTGAGGGCTTCTTCGCCGACATTCGGGATATCGCGGGTGATTTCTTCAGGCCCGAGCTTGGTATCGCGCGCGGTGACCTCGAATTCCTGAATATGAATCGAGGTGAAGATATCTTCGCGGAGCACTTTCTCGGAAATGAGAATAGCATCTTCGAAGTTGTAGCCGTTCCAAGGCATGAACGCGACCAACACGTTGCGACCGAGGGCCATTTCGCCGTGATCGGTCGAAGGACCGTCGGCGATGATCTGGCCGGCTTTGATCTTCTGGCCCAGCTTGACGATTGGCTTTTGATTGAAGCAGGTGCCCGCATTCGAGCGCATGAACTTGCGGAGCTCGTAAACGTGGACGCCGTTCTTGACGTCGGTCTTCACATTGCGGGGAAGCTCACCGTCCTTGGTGACAATGATGCGCTTCGCATCAACGGAGGCGACGACGCCGGCGTCATCGGCGACGACAACGATCTTGGAGTCGCGGGCGACGCGCTCTTCGATACCGGTGCCGACGAACGGCGACTCAGCCTGCAGGAGCGGCACGCCTTGGCGTTGCATGTTAGCACCCATCAGCGCGCGATTCGCATCGTCGTGCTCGAGGAACGGAATCATACCGGCGGCAATAGAGATGACCTGCTTCGGCGAGACGTCCATATAATGGACGGAATCGGCCGGAACCTCGAGAAACTCGCCGTCTTGGCGGACGGTGACCTTGCCGATGAAGTGGCCCTTATCGTCGAGCTCGGAATTAGCCTGCGCGATGACTTTCGCCTCTTCTTGGTCGGCGGTGAGGTAGTCGATCTTGTCCGTAGCGCGACCGTCCTTTACCACGCGGTAAGGCGTTTCGATGAAGCCAAACTCGTTCACACGAGCGTAGGTCGAGAGGGAATTGATCAAACCGATGTTCGGACCTTCGGGGGTCTCGATCGGGCAGATGCGGCCGTAATGGGATGGATGAACGTCGCGGACTTCGAAACCAGCGCGTTCGCGGTTAAGACCACCTGGCCCGAGCGCGGAGAGGCGGCGCTTGTGCGTGACCTCAGCGAGCGGATTGATCTGATCCATGAACTGCGAGAGCTGGGACCGGGCGAAAAAATCGCGGATGACGGTCGTCAGCGCCTTCGGGTTGATCAGCTTCTGTGGTGTGATCGAGTCGACACTCTGGTCATACATCGTCATGCGCTCGCGCACTAGGCGCTCGGTGCGGCTGAGGCCGACACGGCACTGGTTGGCGAGCAACTCGCCGACGGTGCGGACGCGGCGGGAGCCGAGGTGATCGATGTCGTCGACGACACCGACACCGCGCTTCAGACGGACAAGATACTTAGTCGCGGCGACGATATCGCCGGACTCGAGAATGCGCTGTTCGAGCTCGATTTTAAGGCCGAGCTTTTGGTTAACTTTGTAGCGACCAACGCGGCCGAGGTCGTAGCGCTTCGGATCGAAGAAGAGGCGCTTGAGGAGTGCTTTCGCGTTCGCGGTGGTTGGCGGCTCGCCGGGGCGGAGGCGTTTGTAGATTTCCTTGAGCGCTTCCTCTTCGTTGCGGGTCGGATCCTTCTTGAGGGCGCGAATGAGGGCGCCTTCGTCAACCGAAGTGTCGATCACGCGCAGGGTGGTGATGTCGTGTTTCTCGAAGGTGCGCACGATCGCCTTGGTCAGCGGCTCGAACGCACGGGCGAGCACTACGCCCTTTTGGGCATCGATTGCATCTTCGACGAGAACGAGAGTGGAGACGTTTTCGAGATCGAGGGCCTTCGAGACCTTCAGGTCCTTAATGTCGTAGAAGAGATTCAGCAGGTCGATGTCCGAGCTGTAGCCGATGGCGCGAAGCAGCGTCGTGATGAGGAACTTCCGGCGACGGCGGCGGCGATCAAGGTAGACGTAGAGCAGATCGTTATTGTCGAACTGGACTTCGAGCCACGTGCCGCGGTCAGGAATGATCCGGAAAGAATGGAGCGGTTTGCCGTTCGGGTGCGGCGTCACTTCGAACGCGATACCAGGAGAACGATGCAACTGGGAGACGACGACGCGCTCGGCGCCGTTGATAATAAAGGAGCCACGCTCGGTCACCATGGGGATTTCACCCATGTAAATGTCCTCATCCTTGATGAAGTCTTCCTCTCTGAGGCGAAGCTTTACATAGAGGGGCACCGAGTAGGTGATGCCTTCACGCAGGCACTCGAGCTCGTTGCTCTTGGGATCGCCCAAATTGTAGGAGACGTATTCGAGCGTCAGGCGCTCGTCATAGCTCAAGATCGGGAAGACCTCGCGGAAAACGGCCTCAAGGCCCTGCGGCTTGCGCTGCTTCTCGGGAATACCCTTTTGCAGAAAGTCCAAGTAGGACGTGATCTGAATCTCGATGAGGTTCGGTGGCTGGATGACTTCGCGGAGCTTGCCGAAGTTAATACGTTCAGAGTGTGTGCGGTCGGCCATGGGAATTCCCGGGGAGGGTTAGAAGGCTGAAAGTGACAAGGCGACGCGCTTAGGGCGCGACGCGAAAAACAAACGAAAGAACGGAAAGGGAAACAGCAAAGGACAGGCCGTGCGGATGCGCGGCCTGTCCCGTGAAAAACGGAAGTTTTGCGAGTGTGATCGCCAAGCTTCGCGGTGGTCTTACTTGAGCTCGACCTTGGCGCCAGCGGCCTCGAGCTTCTTCTTGATTTCTTCGGCTTCGGCCTTGGGTGCGTTTTCCTTGACGGGCTTCGGCGCGCCTTCGACGAGATCCTTGGCTTCTTTGAGGCCCAGGCCGGTGATGGCGCGGACTTCTTTGATGACGCCGATCTTGTTCGCGCCGGCTTCCTTGAGGATGACGGAGAACTCGGTCTGCGCCTCAGCCGCAGGAGCGGCAGCGGCGGCGCCTGCTGCGGCAGGAGCGGCGGCAGCGGCGGCAGAAACGCCCCACTTGCCTTCGAGATCTTTGACGAGGGCGGCGAGATCGAGAATCGTCTGCGCGGATAGCCACTCGATAACTTGGTCTTTGGTGATGTTGCTCATATTGACTTCTCCTTAGGCGAACTAGCGGTTTCGGAAAATGAAACGCGTTTAAGAGACGTATCCCCTAGCCTGCCACGATGGATATTGGGTTTCCCGGCTTGCGCCGGGAAAAATGGGTTGGATTGCTGAGGTGGGTTAGGCGACCGGAGCAGCGGGCTGCTCCTTCTTGACCTTGGCATCGAGCAGGCGGACGAAAGACGCCGCATTCTGCGTGAACAGTCCGAGCAATTGCGAACGAAGCGCCTCGAAGGAGGGCAAGTCGGCAATCTTGGCGAGGTCGGTGGCGCTGATCAGCTTCTTGTCAAACACGCCGACCTTGACTTCGAGCTTCTGTTTTTCATCGAAGAACTTCTTGAGAATTTTGGCGACCCCGGCGGAATTCTTACCACCGACAATGACGGCGGTGGGGCCGGTCAACGCGGACTCGAATTCGGGCAGGCCCATGGCCTTGGCCGCGACGCGGAGGGAACTGTTCTTGACGACGTGAAACTCGGCTTTTTCGGCGTCAAGGCGCTTCCGCAACTCGGCGGCGTCGGCGACGGTGACTTTCGAGAAGTTAGTGAGGATGACGTAGTCGGACTTTTTTAGGTGCGTCTCGACCTCTTTGATCAGGTAATTTTTTTCGGCTCTCATGGTCGTGGCTCCTTTTAATATTTGCTGAACTCGGTGGAGGCGATGTGCACGCCGGGGCTCATGCTGGATGAGAGGGCGATCGTCCTAATATATTGGCTGCCCTTGAAGGTAGCCGGTTTCGCCTTACCGACGGCTTCCACGACGACTTGCACGTTCTCCAGCAGCTGAGCTGCGGTGAAGGAGCGCTTGCCGACGCCGATTCCGATGTTGGCAGACTTGTCCATCTTGAATTCAACGCGGCCCGCCTTAACGGCCTTGATGCCAGCGGGAATGTCATCGGTCACGGTGCCGGATTTCGGGTTGGGCATGAGGCCCTTGGGGCCGAGCACGCGAGCGAGCGTGCGGACTTGCTTCATCGCTTCCGTCGTCGCGATGGCGACGTCGAAATCGAGCCAGCCTTCGTTGATCTTCTGCATCATGTCGGCCAAACCGGCATGATCTGCGCCGGCGGCGACCGCCTTCGCGACGTCGTCCGTGAAGACGAGGACGCGAACCTTCTTGCCGGAACCATTTGGGAGCGGCGTGGTGCCGCGCACGTTTTGGTCGCCGGAAGCGCCGTCCACGCCGAGCCGGAAGGAGAGCTCGACGGTTTCGTCGAACTTGGCTTTCGGGAACTTGGCGAGGATATCAACCGCTTCTTTGAGCGAATATTCCTTCGTGAGATCAGCGACCTTGACGGCGCTGGTGTAGCGTTTGCTATGGGTATTTGGCATGTGGACTCCTTGCGGTGCGAACGTCCGTGAGGACTCCCGCGGCGAGCGTGGTTTTTGTGCGGACTAAATTAGTCGATGACTTCAATGCCCATGTTACGGGCGGTGCCGGCAATGATCTTGATGCCAGCGGCTTCATCCTTGGCGTTCATATCGGCTTTCTTGAGCTTCCAGATTTCGGCGAGCTGCTTTTTGGTAACCTTGCCGACCTTGTCCTGATTCGGCTTTGCCGAACCACTGGCGATATTCGCGGCCTTCTTGAGGAGGACGCTGGCCGGCGGGGACTTGAGGATGAAGGTGAAGCTTTTATCGGTGAAAACCGTAATGACCACCGGCAAAATCATGCCGTTCTGGTCTTTCGTGCGGGCGTTAAAGTCCTTGCAGAACGCCATGATGTTGACGCCTTGCGCGCCGAGAGCGGGACCTACCGGTGGAGCGGGATTCGCGGCGCCGGCTGGCAGTTGGAGGCGGATGTAACCTTGGATCTTCTTAGCCATGTGAGTAAGGGTGGCGGGTGTTTAGTTTGCGATGATGCGGTAAACGGCGGTGACAAAGAGGCGTCGCCTCACTCGGTAAGGCGTTGCACCTGCCAGTATTCGAGCTCGACCGGCGTAAAACGGCCGAAAATGGAAACGGAAACCTTGAGCTTGCCACGTTCGGGATCGATCTCGTCGATCCGGCCCGTGAGGGAAGCAAAGGCTCCGTCGGTGATCTTAACTTCTTCACCCACGAGGTATTGAACCTTGGGCACTTCTTTTCCGTTGGCGGCTTCAATACGCGAGCGGATTTCGTCGATCTCAGATTGACGGAGAGCGGCTGGACGGTCGCCGCCAACAAACCCGATGACACCGGCAACTTCTTTCACGAAATACCAAGGCTTGTTGATCACCTTCTTGTCCTCACCATAGAGGCACATTTGGATAAACACGTAACCCGGATAAAGCTTGCGAACCTTGGTTGATTTCTTGCCGTTTTTGACCTCTGAAACGACCTCGGTTGGGAGCAGCACTTCAAAAATAGCGTCGTCGAGTTCCTCGGCTTTTTTGAACTTCTCGATGTAGTTCTTCACCTTGTTCTCCTGGCCGGAGAGCGTATGCAGGGCGAACCACTGGGCGCTGGCAGGCGCGGTCGTTTGGGTGGACATGGCGGGGCGATTCAGTGGTTAGCTAACCCAATCGGTGAATAGAATCACGACTTGTGTGAGCGAAAAATCGCTGATGCTGGTGAAGACACCGAGGATAACCGCAGCAGCCACAACCACGATGGTAGAATCGCGCAGTTCGGTCCTGGTAGGCCACGTGCATTTCTTCAGCTCATCGGTCATTTCACCGATGAAGATACGGGTGCTGCGGAAAGGATTTTTCATGAACGGAAATTTGGCAGGCGCGGAGGGAATCGAACCCCCAACCAACGGTTTTGGAGACCGCTACTCTACCAATTGAGCTACACGCCTGTAATGGGCTTTCTTAGACGACGCAGCCGAGGCCCCGGTTGGAGGCCTCGGCGGTGTCGAGTTTAGATATTTTGGACGACAGATTATTCGATGATCTCGGAGACACGACCGGCACCAATAGTGCGGCCGCCCTCGCGGATAGCGAACTTCTGGGTCTTCTCCATCGCGATGGGAACGATGAGGTCGATCTCCACGGCGATATTGTCACCGGGCATGATCATCTCGACGCCCTTTGGCAGATTGACGATACCAGTCACGTCGGTCGTGCGGAAGTAGAACTGAGGACGGTATCCATTGAAGAAAGGAGTGTGGCGACCACCTTCGTCTTTAGAGAGAACGTAGATCTCAGCCTTGGCCTTCTTGTGAGGGGTGATGGACTTCGGAGCGGCGAGGACCTGACCACGCTCGATTGCCTCTTTTTCGATACCACGGAGGAGAATACCGACGTTGTCACCGGCTTGGCCGCTATCGAGCAGCTTACGGAACATTTCGATACCAGTCACGACGGACACCACAGTGTCCTTGAGGCCGACGATCTCGACCGACTCGTTGACCTTGATAACCCCGCGCTCAATACGACCAGTGGCTACAGTGCCGCGGCCCGTGATCGAGAAAACGTCTTCAACCGACATCAGGAACGGCTTGTCCATCTCGCGGACGGGTTCAGCGATTTCATTGTCAATAGCGTCCATCAGGTCGCCAATGGCTTTTTCGCCTTCCGGCGTGCCCTCGAGAGCGGCGGTGGCAGAACCACGGACGATCTTGGCGTTCTTGCCATCAAATTGATACTTGGTGAGGAGATCGCGAATCTCTTCTTCGACGAGCTCAAGCAGGTCTGGGTCATCGATGAGGTCGACCTTGTTCAGGAAAACCACGAGCTTTGGCACGCCGACTTGGCGGGCGAGCAAAACGTGCTCCTTGGTCTGTGGCATTGGACCATCAGCAGCGGAGACGACCAAAATCGCGCCGTCCATCTGGGCGGCACCGGTGATCATGTTCTTGACGAAATCGGCGTGGCCGGGGCAATCGACGTGCGCATAATGGCGCTTGGCGGTCTCGTATTCAACGTGGGCAACCGCGATCGTCACGGTCTTGGTCGCATCGCGGACGGTGCCGCCTTTGGCGATGTCAGAATAAGCCTTGAGCTGGGCCAAGCCCTTGCGGGACTGCACCGCCAGGATCGAGGCGGTCGTGGTCGTCTTACCATGGTCGATGTGGCCGATGGTGCCGACGTTGACGTGCGGTTTGGTGCGTTCGAATGAGGCTTTAGCCATGTGCTTGTGAGACGTTGGAGACGTTGATACTGAGGGTGTGGATGATGAAAGGTGACCTCTGGTTTAGCGTCGAGAAGCCGGAGCGACGTAGTAATTTGGCACTGGAGCCCAGAACGGGATTCGAACCCGTGACCTCGTCCTTACCAAGGACGTGCTCTGCCAACTGAGCTATCTGGGCAGACTAAGGGAGTGCCAAAAAACGAAAAGAGCGGGAGAAAGTGCAGCCCGCATTTGGCACCGTCAACAGCAAATTCGCAGAATTCCTAGAAATTCTACGGCCCGACGGAAATTCGATAGAAACCTGGAGCCAAACGCTCCCCCACCCGCAGCGTGCGAATGAGGTAGTTGGCAAAGTAACTGTCAACTTCTTCGACCCCCGAACGCGCACTGATGACCAATGGTCCAACGAGACCGGCTGCATCGACGCGCGCGACATATTCGACGGGTTGCCACGCCGCTTTCGCTGGCGGAACCACTGAAACCGCTTGAGCCAGCACTTTTCGACCTGTTGCCGCCAATTCCACCTCAACAAAGGCCCCCCGCGAATCGGCGGCCGTAACCGTGAGGCGGCTGCGTCCGAACCCTGCCAATACGCCTGTTGGAGCGTCAGCGGCAACAGCTTCCGCCGGACCGACCGGGGTCACGATGGGGGACGGTAAACCGAGTTTTAGTTCGCTTTCCGAAAAACTGAGCTTCGGCGTATCATAACCTTGAAACCGTCCGCCCGGTTCACGCGAGGCGAGCTCACGTTGGGTGGAGTTCCACTTGGTCGGCAGGAACAACGGGGTGGGGTCGAGCAGCACAGTTTCATCGTTCACCGCTTGGTCGCGTTCGTTGACGAGAGTCACCGTTTGCCGGGCGATGCTCCGTTGGGCCGACGGATTCATCGTCGGAGAGGCGCGAAAAAGCCACAGCATCAACCCCGCCAACACCACTCCGGCGAAGGCGGAGAACGCCCAACGCCGTTTCGTTCCCCTCGACATGGGTTTCATCGGTTTAACGCACCCCGCCTGCGGGCAGGGTCGGCTCCTGCGCACCCATTTGGACGTGCGCAAAACCCGCCGCATACGCCGCGCTAGTGATGTCGGTGAAAACCGTAGTGGGCACTCCAGCACCGATCAACACCAACAGCGAAGGCTGCTTTGATTTCTTCGCCTTAGCCTCAAGCCAAGCGCGGAGTTCCCGCATGTGGATATGTCCTTCGTCGACGAAGATCAGGTCCGCCCGGACCACACTGATACGGTAGGTTGTCTGCGCCGCACCGTTCAATGCCCCCGGCATCGTGGGCAAGCGAAAGTCCACCCCCAAACCCGGCGCGAGCACGAAACGGGAACCAAACAGCGAGAAGAACAACACGATCAGCCCCCCATTGACAAAAAACAGCCAGTCAATGCTCCGGGGCTCAGGTCGCAGCCGAGCGGCGAGTTCGAGCGGCCGTGTGATCATTCCTTCACCTCGTCGGTCGGACTCGCTCCGGGCTTAATCCCGCGATATTCGGTGAGCAAAAACTTCATGATCTCGTTCCCTGCCCACTCGACGTCACGAACGATCGCACGCACGCGACCGCTTAGAAAATGGTGGGCGAGGTGCGCGGGGATCGCGAGCATGAGACTGCCAGCCATTGCCAGCAGCGCCTGCCACATCCCGTTTGAGAGCGCTCCCGCCGTCGCGTAGTTACCGCCTTTCTCAAACGCGAGAAACGTCGTGATCAACCCCAGCACCGTGCCCAAGAGGCCAGTGAGCGGGGCGACTTGCGCGATCGCCGCGATTGAACCCAAGCGACGCTCAAGCGCCGGAAGTTCGATTACGGCTGCCTCTTGCACGTGGAAGCGCATCGCTTCTGCGCTGTCGTCCGCGTGCAGCAGCGCAGCCTTTACGACCGCCGCCACTGGTCCAGGCGCTTCCTCACAAACGGTCAACGCCTCGACGAGGCGACGTTTCGCGAGAATATTTTTGATCCCATCGACAAACGCCTTCGCTTTAATTTGCCCGCGATGAAGGTAAAGCACGCGCTCGATGACGAGCACCCCGCCCAACACACCCAGCGCGAGGAGCAGCCACATGACCGGTCCACCCTTGGCAAAAAGACTAAATTCGAAAACAGACATGGGAACGTGAGATTTAGAGAGAGTTCGGAATCATCCGTAAATGTGAAATGCCACCATGCTCACGGTTTCGCCTCGGGGAGTCCGAATCTAGCCAACTTCGTCTTCGCCAATGCTTCGCCCCACCCGAGCTTTGCTTTCAACAACAACAGCCACGCTTCCTTGGCCTCGGTCAATTTCTCCTGTTGTTCGAATACTTCACCGGCGCGAAACAGCGTTCGCGCCATCCAATACCGCCCTTTTGCTTGCAGGTCGCCCGAACGTTTTTCGTCGAGCAAGAACGGGCTCACGACGTCGTTCCACCAGACCTCAAGCGCCTTGGCGCGATTGTCTTGGCGCACCCAAAGTTCACCCAGATTGTAACCCGCCTCGACCCGCACATCCACCGAGGCGTCGACCCGATCGCGCAGGTGCTCGAAAATATTCTGTGCGCTCGCAAAGTGGGACGCATCACCGGACGACTGCGCATTGTGACACTCGGCGAGGGCCAATTGCGCAAGGATGAGATTCTCCTGGGAGGCAGGCTTGTTCAACAAATCCTCATACGCGTGTTGCGCCGCCGGCAGATCGTTCAGATTCCGCAATAAATCCCCCTGCTTCAGCCGCGCGGAGAACACCAAATCACTTTGCGGATATTTTTTCACCAAGTCTTCGATCAAACGATTCGCCTCCCGATAGTTCGCGTCTTGGCCGCGTCGCTCCGCCTGCAACGCCGCCTGATAGAGCGCATAGGGCGCCAGTTCATTCTGTGGAAAATCTTCCGCCAACCGCGTCAACCGCTTCTGCGCTTCCACCGTTTTCTCCTGTGCAGAAAAGTGCCCGGCTTCAATCAGATAGGACTGCACGGCCGCATCTGACTTCGCGAATTTTGGGTCTTCCTGTAATTTTTTCAGCGTCGCCAAACCCTCGGCTTCCCGGCCGAGCGCGAAGTGCGCCTCCGCCTTGACCAACGCACCCGTGCTCGCGATTTCGTTGCTCAATTTTTCGTCAACTCCGGTGAGCAAGGCACCCATTTCGTCCGCGAGTTTCAACGTTCGCTCCGGTTCATTTGCATCCAAGGCCAGCCGCGCCTGCAACCACGCCATCCGCGCCCGCAATTCCGCCGGCAACGAAGTTCCCGCCGCGGCGCCGTTGCCCGGTTTTTCCGCCAGGAGCGCATTCACCCGCGCATAGGCCTGCTTCACACCCGCCGGTCCTTGAAGCTGCAAGGACCGCGCCAAATTCCACTCAGCGCGCCACCGATTCTCCCGATCAAACGCCGGGTCCTTGCCCAACTCGTCCAGCAGCGGCTGGGCCGCCTCCAGAGCGCCCGCTTTGATTTCCGACAGCACCCGCTGAAACATCAGATCTCCCGGCCGCACGCCTTCGGGCCTTTCCCGCAGCACTGCAGCATAGGCATCCGCCGCGTTCCGAAAATCTCCCGCATCGCCTGCACTGCCCGCCCGATACCAAGCCTCCGCTTCGAGCACGAGGAGTTCGGCCCGTGCCGCCGCCGCGCCATCGGCACCCGCCGCTACGGTGCCCGGCGCCAACTCCAGTCGCGCTTTCCGCGCATGGTCGGCGGCCGCCCGATAGCGCCGCTGCTCCCAGGCCGACGCCGTGAGCACACCAAACGCATGGACGCGATACGGCGAACCCGGATATTCGTCCAACAAACGCCGCGCATCCCGTTCGGCCGGCGCAAAATCTTTCTCCGCGAGCGCCACTTGCGCCCGGAAGAGCAGCAGGCTCTCCAATATTGGATGCTTGGTCGGCGCATCGATCAGCCGGTTCAGTTCCGCCCGAAAGACCCCGCGCACGATATCGCCTTGGGAAGCCCGCGCCAGCAATTGCAACCCCACCCGTTGGCGCTCCGGATCGCTCCCGGTCGCAATTAATTGGTTCAAGGCCACGCGCCCGGCCCCACCCGGCGCCTTATCTGCAATCATCCCCAACACGAGCCGTAAACGATCTGCTTGCGTCCGTTCCTGCGGAAGCAACGCCATGATGACCTGCTGCAAGAATGCCGTTGCCTCCGCCGTCTGGCCCGCTTGGTGCAACGACACTGCCAGCGTCTCAGCAAACCCATAGCCGACCGGCCGACCCTTGGCGTTTTCGTAGTTCTGTCGCGCTTGCCGCAACGCCACCGCACTCGGGTTGCCCAAGCCCAACCGCACTTGCTCCGCCGCCAGCTTGAACCGCGCCCGCGCCAATTCGTTCGCGGCCGCGACCTCGGCCTTGATGTAAAACTCGTTCGCCTTCGTGATATCTTGCACCGGCGCCAAATCGAAGAGCGCCCCTTGCAAAAACGAGGCCCACGCCCGATCCGCCGCCGCAAGCTCCTCCACTCGCGTCGCCGCCAGCTCCGCCCGCGCGACCTCCACTTTTCTCAGCTGCAACGCCGCGAGTCCTGCCCGCAGATGCCACGCGGCCCCCCGCAACCCGACAAATTGCGCCAACACCTTCTCCGCCTCCGCCGGTTGTCCGTCGTCCAACAACACCGTGACCAACGCCAGCGTCAGCCCCGCACGCTCCCCATTGGGCCCCGCGAGCAGTTTCTTATATATACCGGCCGCCACGGACGGAAAGCCCAGTTCCTGCGCCCGCTGGGCGGCCGATAGCGTCACGACGCCCCCACCTGGCGTCCCAGCTGTCCCCTGCACCGGCCCCACCAACGGAGCGGGCGGGTTGAGCGCCTCCTGGGCGCGCACCGCTGCCCCCGCCACCAGGCACAAGGGCATAATCAAAACCAAAAGTTTTCTGAATCGCATGGAGCAGCGCAAAGTTGTTGGGCAGGCTGGAAACAATCAACCGCGTTGTAACCAGTTCCCGCTCGCACCAAAAAGTTCCATTCCCACACTCACCGCGTTCCGATCTAGCTTCACCGTCACCAAACAACTCTCTTTATCCTACCCATGACAACCGCCCTCATTGCTCTCGGTGTTCTCCTCGCCATCGTTGTCGTCCTCGGCCTCTGGGTCGCAGGCATCTACAACAAGCTGGTCGAACTCCGCAACCGTTTCAAAAACGCGTTCGCCCAGATCGACGTGCAGCTGAAGCGCCGCTACGACCTCATCCCCAATCTCGTCGAAGTCGCCAAGGGCTACATGAAGCACGAGAGCAGCACGCTCGAAGCCGTCATCAAGGCCCGCAACATCGCCCTCGCCGCCTCACAGACCGCCGCCGCCAATCCCGCCGACGCCAACGCGATGAAGGGCCTTATGTCCGCCGAAGCCGGCCTCGGCGGCGCCCTGAGCCGCCTGATGGTCGTCTCCGAGCAGTATCCGGATCTCAAGGCCAACACCAACATGCTCCAGCTCACCGAAGAGCTGACGTCGACCGAGAACAAAGTCTCCTTCGCCCGCCAAGCTTACAACGACAGCGTGATGGGCTACAACACGACCCGCGAAGTCTTCCCGAACGTGATTTTCGCCGGCCTGTTCGGCTTCCTCCCCGCCGAGCTCTTTAAGATCGAGGATCCCACCGAGCGGAACGCGCCGAAGGTGCAGTTCTAACACACGGCAGCTAGAATTTGTGACGTGCGGCTACATGCGAAAGCCCTCCTCCTTGCGCTAGTCGCCAATTCATTGTTGTTGCTGCCCTTTCTCCGGTTTCATCGCGTTCCTTGGTTGGATTCCTTGGGAATGGTTGTCACCTGCGGCGCGATCAGCATTTTCATCGGTTGGTGCATCAACAACCGTCTTTTTGCAGAGAAAAAGAATCGCGACGAGCGGGCCTATCTCGGTGCTCCCTGGCCAACCGTGGTGATCCTCGTGTTACAAGCTAACTTGTGGTCTATCGTGCAATACGAGCAATCGGGCACCTATCTGCCCCGCTCATTGCCACTCATCCTTGCCTAGGTTTCAGCGATCATCGCGTTTATCGCACATCTCACTATCTCCGCTAGGTTCCGTCGTGTGGCGGAATAACACCGCTACCCAACATGGATTTCTTCCAAGCCCAGGCCCGCGCCAAAAAGAGCACCTCGCGCCTCGTCGCGCTTTTCTCGCTCGCCGTGCTCGGCACCGTGCTGGGCACCTATGGCGCGGCCGTGTTCGCCCTCCGCCAGACGCACGACTACCGCCCTCAACGCACCGGCAGCCGCCCTCAGCTCTCCGCGCTCAACTCTCACCCTCCCAGCTGGTGGCAACCCCAGCTTTTCCTCGGCGTCTCCTCGCTCACCCTCGCCGTCGTCGGCCTTGCCTCGCTCTATAAGTGGAACGAGTTTTCCGCCGGCGGCTCCGCCGTCGCAGAGAGCGTCGGCGGCCGCCGGGTCGATCCGCACACCACCGACACCCTCGAACGCCGTCTGCTCAACGTCGTCGAGGAAATGGCCATCGCGTCCGGCGTCCCTGTGCCCGCTGTCTACATCATGGATGAGGAGCCGGCCATCAACGCCTTCGCCGCCGGCCTCACCACCAGCGACGCCGTCGTCGCCGTCACGCGCGGCACGCTCGAAAAACTCTCCCGCGACGAACTCCAGGGCGTCGTCGGCCACGAGTTCAGCCACATCCTCAACGGCGACATGCGCCTCAACATGCGCCTCACCGCGCTCGTCTTTGGCATTCTCGTCCTCGGTCTCGCCGGCCGCGGCATCCTTTGGTCGCTCCGTTTCCAGAGCTTCGGCGGCTCCCGCGACCGCGAGGGCAAGAACTCCGGTGGCATCATGATCGCCATCGCCTTCGTTGGCATCGCCCTGCTCGTCCTCGGCTACGTCGGCTATTTCTTCGGCCGCCTCATCCAGGCTGCCGTGTCACGCCAACGCGAATACCTCGCCGATGCCTCCGCCGTGCAGTTCACCCGCAACCCCGGTGGCCTCAGCGGCGCGCTGAAGAAGATCGGCGGCTTCGCCCTCGGCTCCTCGATGCAGTCCAGCAAGAGCGGCGCCATCGGACACTTCTTTTTCGCCCAAGGCTTCCGCTCCCACTTCGGCGGACTCTGGGCCACGCACCCTCCCATCGACGAACGCATCCGCGCCATCGATCCACAATTCGACGGAAAAATGTTCGACCCACCCGAGGTCGTCGATGTCGCTCACGAGTCGTTCGTCACCGCCGGCCTCGCCCCCGCCCAACCCTCGCACACCTCCCACCTCGTTCACGCTCCGGCCGCCGCGGCGAACGCGGCGCTCGCCTCCGTCGGCACCCTTACTCCCGAGCAAATCTCTAACGCCCAACTCCTCCTCGGCTCGACTCCGGTCCGACTCCGCGCCGCCACGCAAACCGCCGCCGAAGCCCAAATCCTCCTGTTTGGACTCCTCCTCGATGAGAACCCCGCGCTGCGCGCCCGCCAACGCAACCTCATCGCCAGCCGCTCGGGGGGCGACGCATTGCGCACGCTCGACGAGCTTACGCCGTCACTGGCTGCGCTCAGCCCCGCCCACAAACTGCCGCTCCTCCAATTAGCACTTCCGGCGCTCCACCAACTCCCGACCACCGCGCTCAATCCGTTCCTCGATACCCTCGACGAGCTGGTCCACGCCGACGGCCGCGTGACGGCCTTCGAGTTCGCGTTGCAAAAACTCCTTATCCGCACGCTCGCCCTCGGCCGTGCGCCCGGAACAGCCGTCACTCAGATCTATTCCTTCAACGCCGTGGTCGACGAAATCTCCGTCGTGCTTTCCGCGATGGCCCACACCTCCGACAACGACACCCTCGCCGCGGCCGAAGCCTTCGCCATCGGTGCGGCACAAATCAAACTCATCGAACACGAACTCACGCTCCTCGCTCCCGTTGACTGCGACGTCGGCCCGCTCGATCCCGCCCTCGACAAACTCGCCACCGCGAGCCTCCCGATCCGCCAACGCACAATCTCGGCCTGCGCCCATATCGCCGGTGCCGACGGCCAGATCCTCATCGCCGAAGCCGAACTCCTCCGGGCGATCGCCGCCACCCTCGACGTGCCGATGCCCCCGCTGTCCACTGGCACTGGCTAGGAAAATTCGCCGAAAGTCCTTCGCTCTTCCCGTCCCCGTCTCAATCGATCCTCGCGTGGAGTCCGCGACCCCAGACCCCGCGTCAGGCCAATTCATCGCCGCACGCCCACTGCGGCCAAATCTCCTGCGCATAGCCTCGCACCTCCTCGACCAATGCGCGCACGATCAACGACGGCTCGCCGCGCCACAGCACCCCCACCGTCATTGGGTCAAACCCCACTAACGGCAGCACCCGCACATCGCGCCGCCGCGTGATTGGGGCCATGGCGATGCTCACACCCATCCCATCGCCATTGGCCACGTAGTCGCCGATCAAATCGATGGACGTCGCCTCAATGGACTGACGCCAACTTACACCGCGCTTCTTCAGGCCGCGTTGGAAATTTCGTGTCACGATCGCACTTGGCGGCAGCGCGATCAACGGTTCGAAGATTTTCTTTCGCGCCCACAGCTGCTCCGGTGTCTTCACGTCTGAGCTCCGGTGCACCAACAGCACGAGCGGCACATCGGTCAGACGCAATCGCTGCAATCGTGCCGGCGCCCGCTGCTCCACCGCCGTCACCGCCGCGTCGATCTGCCCTTCGCGCAACCAGTCCTCCAATTGCGGCTGAAACCCCGAGCGAAGACTGAAGCGTAGGCGTGGAAAGCGTTTTTTCAGACGCTGCAATACCGTCGGGATGTGATCGCGCAACGCGAGTTCCGCCCCGCCGAGCCGCAACTCCGGCTCCGTGATTTCACGCATGCGGGCCGCGACCCCGCCGAGGTTTTCAAAAAACGCTCCGACATGTTCATACAATTGCTCCCCCGCCGGCGTGAGACGAAACGGCGTGCGCTCAAACAATTTGAGCCCGGCTTCCTCTTCGAGCTTGCTCATCTGGCTGCTCACCGCCGGCTGCTGGATCCCATAAGGGATATGCCGCACCGCCGCGCTGATACCGCCATGCTTTGCAACGTAGTAAAACAACTCTAGATGGTGGACGTTCATCCCGGGGTGGAACCGATCGAGTCATACACCTACCGGAGGTGCAACCCTGTTTCCCACCATGGACCGATTTCGTCCGTTATCATCGCTGCGGCACCTCACAGGGCCAGGCCTCTGTTAGATCAATCCGACCACGTAACACAGCTGGGCTTACACCACGGCATGCCTCCGCTCAGTTCCGATGCCTAGCCGGGGCGGCCGCTAACACTTCCTCCTTTGCCTGAAATATTTTCCGGCCCGTGATCCATCTCCCGGAAAAATTTCGCAGTGGAGCGAGTGCACCTACTCTCCCGCGGCACCCCATCGTCATCGGTTCATGCGATATGCCGTATCAACTTTATCAATTAACACCTTTGCGTCCGTCCCGCTATGCTCTGTGCTCGGCTAAGTTTCACCCACCAGTAAATTCCCCTATGAAAACGTCCGTCTACTCCCTGCTCTTGCTCATGCTGCTGCCTGCCGCGCTCCCCGCCCAAGGCATCGTCCAACTCGAGGCCTTCAACGTCTCCGCCCAAAAGCGCACCCAGTCCGTCGCCGACGTACCCGTCCCCATCACCGTCTACACCGGCTCGTTCCTCGAACGCGCCGGCGTCAGTGACTTCAAGTCCCTCGCCCCCCTCGTGCCCGGGCTCTTCATTCAGGAGCAGTCTCCCAATAATCCCGGCATCAATCTCCGCGGCATCACCACCGACAGCGGCGATCCGCGCGCTGAGACCCGCATCTCGATTTTCCAAGACGGCGTCTCCATCGGCCGCTCCCGCGCCAGCGTCGTCGAGCTCTTCGACCTCGAGCGCGTCGAGGTGTTAAAGGGCCCGCAAGGCACGCTGTTTGGCCGCGGCGCCGAAATTGGCGCCCTCTCGTTTGTGCAAAACAAAGCGAAGAACGAAACCAACGGCGAACTCTCCGTCGGCTTCGGCGACTTCAACGAACATCGCGTCTCCGGCTACGCGAACGCCGTCCTCGCGAAGGACCAGCTCTTCGGCCGCTTCGCCCTCTCCTTCCGCGAGCACGACGGCGTGATCAACAACCTCGCCGACGGCTCGAAGCTCAATGGCAAGGAGACCCTCGCCCTCCGCGGCGCGCTCCACTGGCAACCCGCGCCCGCGACCACCGCCGATCTCCTCGTCAACTGGCAGCACGACACGCCCCCCGGCGTGGCCTTCGTCAGCGGCGTGATCCCGAATTCCCGCGGCAGCACCAGCCCGTTTGCCGACGCCGAACTCAACCGTGGCTCCAAACTCGGCATCGACCGCACGGTCGCCGGGGTCACCGCCATCATCGCCCATGAGTTCAACAAAAACGTTTTCCTCACCAGCACGTCAGGCTGGCGGCAATACGAATCCTACGAAAACTTCGATGCCGACGGTTCGCGCCTTCCCCTCCTCGAATTCGCCGAGGATTCCCGCGGCCGCCAGTTCAGTCAGGAAATCCGCGTCAATTTCAACGATGGCGGCCGCTTCACCGGTTTCGCCGGCGCAAGTTTCTTCGGCGAGAGTGGCGCCTCCCGCGTGCCCTTCTATCAAGACGAACGCCAACTCTGGCCCTTCCTCGCCAGCCAATTCCGCGACGGCCTGATCGCCGGTGGCCTTCCCGCCGCGTTCGCCAGCGCCTTCGTGCCGCCGGCCAGCCCCTTCGCCCCCCAAGCCACACTCCCCGCCACCTTCGCCGGTTTCGCCACGCCCGGCCTCCCGGCCTCGCTGCGTCCCATCGCCGGTCTCGCCGGCGCCCCGCTGCGCGCCTCCCGCACCGATGACTACACCCAGTCCGGCAACACCCGCGCCTACGATGTATTCGTCGACGGCACGTGGCGCGCCGCCGACCATCTCGACTTCACCGCCGGCCTCCGCCTCACGCGCGAAAACATCACCTCCGGTTACGAGGTCCGCAACGATCCCGCGTTCCAGACTCTCGGCTTCATCGTGAACAGCATCCCCGGCTATCCCTATCTGCCCTCCGGCGGCAAACGCGAAGCCTCCACCAGTTCCTCCTCGTGGGATGGTCGCCTGATCGGCCGCTACGAATTCTCCAAAACGCTCAACGCCTACGCGAGCGTCTCCCGCGGCCACCGTCCGCGCGCTCTGCTCCTCGACTCCACCACCACCACGATCGCCCGGGAAGAAACGGTCCTCAACTACGAAGCCGGCCTCAAAGGCTCGCTCGCCGCCGGCCGTATCCAGTGGAACGCCTCCGCCTATCACTACGATTACGCGCACTTCCAAACCACCGTGCAGAGCCTGGGTCGCTTCACCACGCTCGACGCCGGCAACGCCACGGGCCGCGGCCTCGAAGCCGGCATTCAGGGCCGCGTCGACGACCACACGAGTCTCTTCGCCAACGTCGCCTACACCGACGCGAAATTCGACGACACCGGCGCCAACGGCGCCCGCCAGCAATACGCCGGCTTCACCTTCCGCCTCACCCCGCGCCAGACGTTTTCCCTCGGCGGCACCTACACACTCCCCGTCGAAGGCCTCGGCCAGTTCTTCGTCACTCCGGTGTGGACCTACAAATCCAAACACTACTTCGAGGACAACAACGCCTCCTTCGGCTACACCCTCCGCCAAGACGGCTACGGCGTCGGCAATCTCCGCCTCGGCTGGCGCTCGCCCAAGGGCAAATGGGAAGTCATCGCCCGCGCCGACAATCTCTTCGACCAGCAATACCTGATCGACGCCGGCAACACCGGCGGCTCCTTCGGCATCCCCACCTTTATCGCCGGCGATCCCCGCCGCCTCGGCGTGCAAGCGACGATGCGCTGGTAGGAACACGGAACCACGCGGTCGGAGCCCGGACGGCTCTGACCGCCAAATCGTCGCCTCAAATCATCCCATCATGAAATCGCCCATCGTCCGTCCCGTGATCTCGCTCGTGTTCGCCACGCCCGTCTTCGGGATCGCGGTCTGGTGCGCCATCAACGAACCGGGCTGGTTGAATCCGTGGCACCGTCCCACCGGCTTCTTCAGTCTCAACCTGTGGATGTTCGTCCTGCCGCAATTGGTTTGTTCGGCCGGAATCATCGTCAACGAAATCCTCGTCATTCGTTCATCTCTGAAGCGTGCCGCATAGCCGACGGAGGGACTCGGCCGGAAATAAGATGCCAAAAATAGTCCGGGATTGGAGCGCCAGCCAAGGAAGCAATGAAGGAGTTTGCCAGAGGTAAATGACTGAAATCGGTGCGGCGGGATCGCGCGGTCAGGCCAAGCAGAATTGACGATTTATTTTTATCCGAATCCCTTGGTCGGCCCTGCGAGCCGGGCGATTTTACCGCGCAGTCTAAATCGCCAAGGCTCGGCGGAGAAACCTTCATGCTGCCGCGTGCGTGCGGCGCAAAAATGCGCCAGCACTGGCCCCGGGGCCGCCATCTCCTTCTTCGTTTTTGCCAACCGCAAATTCCTCCGACCGCTTTGCCGATGCGCCGTCACTCTCATCCGGCGAACACGCACTCCAGCAGCCTGCGAGACGCAGGCGCTTCCTCTGCCCGCGAATCGTCCAAACCAAGCCGAAGCAAGCTTCGGCCTATCGAACCCACCTCCAATGAAAACCTTCCTCTCATTTCTCGGCGCGCTCGCCGCGTTGTTCAGTTCGACCGGCTGCGTCTCTACCAAGGGTGCCGGAAAAGACCGGCTGCCGCCCGCTTGGGTCGCCGCCCTGCCCAAATCCGGCTCACCCGTCGCCGACGTGGCGGGTATGTTTGTGGAACTGGGCGAACAACTCGACGGACGCTACACGCGCGACGGCACCGTCAACCGCGCGAATCTCTCCACGTTTCTCGCTTCAAAAACGCTGGGCACCACCACGGTGCGGCGACCGTCCGACCACGGTGCGACGGTCGAACTCCGGCGGGTCGATGACACTCATCTGGAGCTGGTCACGAGGGTCGATGGGAACGTCACCGGCCGTGCCACGCATGAGTTCAAATTCGAAAAGGACACCGGCACGATGGTGTTGCACCGTGGCGAATCTCTGGAGACGGGCTCAGTTCTCGTTGGCGCCTACGTCGCGTTCAACTTTCGGCTGTGGCGCGGAGCCGACCAGCGGCTCTATGCGCACGGCACGCGGCGGGCCGTCGGCCAGGCGATGCTGATGCCGGTCGTGGTGTCCAACGAGGTATGGTATCGCTGGGAGCTCGCCACGCCCGAGGCCTTGCAGCGGCAGGCCGCCGCGCTCGCCGCACCTTGAGCCCACGTCCCATGAAATCTTCCCTCTCGTTTCTCGCCGCGCTCGCTGCATTGTTCAGCTCCGCCGGCTGCGTCACCCAAGGGACGGGAAAAAGCAATCTGCCGCGCGACTGGCTCGCCGCGATGCCGCAAGCCGGCGCACCCGCCGCGGACATTGCGGGAGTTTTTATGGAGCTCGGCGAACAGCTCGACGGACGCTTCACCGGCAGCGGCACGGTCGGCGAAGCTAAACTTTCCCCGCTGCTTTTTCTAAAAAGAGAACCCAAGGTCGTGTCGTGGCAGCCGACTCCCGGCGCCACGGTCGAACTGCGACGGGTGGACGACACTCATGTGGAACTCATCAAGCGGGTCGCTGACGCGGTTACCAGCCGTGACACCTTGGAGGTCGAATTTGAAAAAGACAGCGGCGCCATGGCGCAGCACGGTGCCGGCGCCGGAGCGCACCCTCTCCTCCTCTCTGCTGGTTACGGCACGCAGACCTTTCGACTCTGGCGCGCACCGGACGGTCGGCTCTATGCGAGTCGCACCGCCAGCGGCGTCGGCGTGTGGATGGGAGTCCCCTCCATCAGTTCCAGCGAAGTTTGGTGCCGGTGGGATCCGGCCACGCCCGAAGCCGTGCGAAAACAGGTGGCGACCGAGGAGCACAATCGCGAGCTGGACCGGCGCATCCCGGCCGTGGGCGCGACGGCCCCTCCCTTCCACGGCGCAGATGTTCTCACCCGCCGACCCGTGACGAGCGCCGATTACGCCGGCAAGGTCGTCGTGCTGCATTTCTGGACCACCTTCGCCCCGTCTACGCAGCGGATTTTTTTGAATCCGCTCCGCGCCGTCTACGAGAAGGATCGCGACCGCGGCCTCGAGATCGTCGGCATCTGCCTGAACCCGGCGCGCCAGCAGAAAATCGTCGCCGACTTCATCAAATCTAACGACCTCGCCTGGCCGCAGCTCTACGACGGCAAGGGAAAGCACGGTGAAGTGTATGAGGCCTACTTCGGCTCAGGCCTGTCGTCACCGTCCTACTGTGTGATCGATCGTCGCAGTCACGTCGCGGTGTTTGCTTGGGGCCCGGACCAACTTCAACGCGAGATCGCCCAAGCGCTCGCGGCGCCGTAGTCGCCCCGCCGACTGCCCCAATCCTGCCCTCACCCGTGCCGATTACCACGCTGATGCGATGAGCCTGTCACAGTCTGCCACACTTCGCCGCAGGAAAATTTCACTCGTCGTGCTGGCCGCGACGTGCGGACTCGGCGGCGGCTGCTTGAGCCTGTCACCGGCGGCGGCCGAGCCGACCGAGCGTTTCATTCGCAGTCGCAACTTCAGCGGCACCTATGCCTTTGTCGACGTGGCGACCAACTTGCGCTCCGGCGGAGCCGACCACAGCGCAGGCCCGCACGCCACACTGGTGCCGCTTGGCCGGCTGCAACCAAACTCCGCCCTGTTGGTGACACACCGCCCGGGAATGCTGGCCTTCACCTACCGGCAGCGATCTGGCACCATCGCCACGCGGTTCTACGATCCCGATGTCGCCCCGGCCGCGTGGCACGGAAATCAACTCGTCTTCGGTTGGATTTCGAAAGTGCTGCCCACTTCCGTGCTCTCGGGCGACAGCTCGATCGGCCTGCTCTCGGGACGCCGACTTGTCCTCACCAGCTCCTCATCGGAATCCGGATTCTATCTGGTCGTGCCGCTGCACGTCAAAAACACGACCGTCGCCACCCTCGCCCCCGCACCGCAGGAAGACGCCGGATTGCGACGAGCCTTCGAGGAAGCGCTCGAGTTGCACCGCCGCGCGCTGGGCGGGGACGCCGAGGCGCAGATCAAGATGAGCCGCACGTTCCTTGCCGGGGAGCGAGACTTCTCGGCGGCCGATGAGGGATGAGAACGCGCCCAAGCCGTGGCATGGCTGCAGCGCGCCGCCAACCGGAACAACGTCGAGGCGCAATTCGCCCTCGGTCAGGTCCTCGGCGGCTTCTATGACCACGACGGTGTCACTTGGCTTCGCCGCGCCGCGGAAAACGGTCATCTCGAAGCCACCCATCACTTGGGCCAACAACTGCTCAACGCCGGCTCATTCTATCGGAAGCCCGTCGAAGCACTCAACTGGTTGCGCCTCGCGGCCAACGCCGGCTACGTCCCCTCCCAACACTCGCTCGGCGACCTCCTGCTCCGCGGCGACGTCCCGCACGATCCGGTCGAAGCCTGTGTCTGGTATCAACTCGCCGCCGCCGCCGGCGACGCCCGCTGCCGCGCCGAAGCGGGCAGTCTCGCCCGCACTCTCGCCCCGGAGCGACGCGCCGAGGTCGAGAGCCGCGTGCGCGATTGGCTGCCCACTCCACTGAAGCAAACCAGCCCTGCGGCCGAACTGAAATTACCCTGACATGAACCAACTCTACTTTCACCGCTCCCGTCGGCTAGCGTTTCGCCGGCATGAATTTTTTCAGCAGCAGATGCGACGGCAAAAACAGCAGCACGGGCATCCCCACCGCCAGCGTTGCCAGCCAAGCATACGTCGGCATCCACGTTTGGGGCGCGGCATCGCTCATTCCCCACACATAGTTGATGTTGACCGGTTTCAACCCGGCCTGCGGATCGGTCCCAGGCATCAGGAAAAAGCAGACCAAAATGAGCACCCAAGCCAAGCCCGTCCAAAATTTGAAGGCGCGCCGATCATAGCCGAGTTTCCAGACGAGAAAAACCAACAGGAATGGAATCCAACCGTGAAACAACGAAAGGCCGCGCAAGAAGAGCGAGGTTTTCGGGTTGAACATATACGCCGTCATGCCCGTCAGCGGGTGGCCGATGAATGTGCCGACGAAATCCACCACCCAAATTGTCTGCGGCAGCACAATGCCGACGGCGCACATGGAAACCAGCAGCGCGTCCTCCCGCCAGACGGCGACCAATGTGAGAATCAGACAGACATCGCAGAAGTAGAGAAAGTTGGTCGGCCCATACCAATACCAATACACGGGAATCAGCACGGCCATGAATGCACTATAACTGATCGTGAGCCATCGAGGGATTTTACGTGGGGAGGGCGTCATGGAAATTTTGAGCGGGACCGACGGCTGGGGGCGGCGACACAATCCGGGATGATCGAAAAAACGCACCCTAATTCGGCGCGCAAAAAATTTCTGCGTCGATCAAACCGCATTCGTGGTCTCCGTTGCCGGGAGATCGCTCCAAACACCAAGTCGCCTTCTTCCGTGGCGGCACCATCCGTCTCGCCCCACCCTGCACCGTCCCGCGTCACCTCGCCCAGCCTCCACCCCATCCCACCATGCTGAAGCTCCTCCGGCCCCTCCTCCGCCTCCTGTTTCGTTTTGAGGCCTACGACGAAGCCGTCCTCACGACGCGCGGCCCCCTCCTCCTCCTGCCCAACCACGTTTCGTGGATCGACTGGCTGTTCCTCGGCGTATGTCTCGAAGGCGATTGGCGCTTCGTCACGTCTGCCACCACCGCACAGTTTTCGCCGCTCCATCGCTGGATCATGACGAACCGGCGCACGTTTCCCATCGACCCCGCCTCGCCCTACGCCGTCAAACACATGGCGGAATTTCTGCAACAGGGCGGACGTCTCGTGCTGTTTCCCGAAGGTCGTATTTCCGATACCGGCACGCTGATGAAGCTCTTCGACGGCACCGGCTTTCTCCTCCACAAGACCGGCGCCAAGGTCATCACCGCGTATCTGCGCGGCGCCCACCGTCTGCCGTTCTCGCGCAATCGCGATGCCAAAAAACTTTTCCCCCGGGTCACGCTGCACTTCAGCGCCCTCCTGACGCCGCCGCGCATCGAGCACGGCACTACCGCCGAAGCCCGCGACCGCCTCGCCGACTGGCTGCGCGACGCCATGGTCGGCCAACAATTCCGCACCGAGATGGAGTTCGGCCCCCGCACCGTGCCCGACGCGATTCTCGCCGCCGCCGCGCTCCGCCCGACCTGCGAAATTCTCCAGGACATTTCCTCCACGTTGAGCTACCGCCGCTACGTCATGGGCAGCGCCCTCCTCGCCCGCCAGTGGCAACGTCGCCTGCCCGCCACGTCCACCCGGGTCGGCGTGCTGCTGCCCAACGTCAACGCCCTGCCCGTCGCGTTGCTCAGCCTCTGGTCCCTCGGGAAAATCCCCGCGCTGCTCAACTACACCACCGGCGCGACCATCATGCTCGCGTGCGCCCGGCTCGCCGGCCTCACCCACATCATCACGTCGCGCGCCTTCATCGAAAAAGCGAAACTCAAACTCGATGCCCTCACGGCCGGTGGCGTTGAACTCATCTACCTCGAAGACGTCCGCCCCGCGATCTCCGCCACCGAAAAACTCGCCGCCGCCGTCGGCCTCATCGGTCTCCCGCAGACACCCGTGCGCGATCCGCACGACACCGCCGTCGTGCTCTTCACCAGCGGCTCGGAAGGCGTGCCCAAGGGCGTCGAACTCACGCACACCAACCTGCTCGCCAATGTCCGCCAGGTCCTCGCCATCTGCGATCTGCAAGACCACGACCGGCTCTTCAACTGCCTCCCGATGTTTCACAGTTTCGGCCTGACCGCCGGATTGCTCATCCCGCTCGTGCGCGGCTTCCCCGTTTTTCTCTACCCGTCGCCGTTGCACTACCGCATCATTCCGATGGCCGCATATCTCCAAAATATCACGGTGCTGCTCTCGACGAATACGTTTCTCAACCTCTACGCCCGGCGAGCCCACGCCTACGATTTCCGCTCGCTCCGCTACCTGTTCGCCGCCGCCGAAAAAATTCAGGAGGCCACCGCCACCGCCTGGATGCGTCGCTTCGGCGTGCGCATCCTCGAGGGCTACGGCGCGACCGAGTGCAGTCCCGTCCTCTCCGTCAACACCCCGCTCCAGCCGCGCCACGGCACCACTGGCCGCCTCCTGCCTGGCGTCGAAGCGAAGCTCGTGCCCGTCGAGGGCGTGCCCGAGGGCGGACGCCTGCTCGTGCGCGGCCCGAACATCATGAAGGGCTATCTCAACCCCGACGCGAACGCCGCGTTTCAGGCGCTCGACGGCTGGTATGATACCGGCGACATCGTAAGTTTCGATGCCGAAGGCTTCATGCGCATTCAGGGCCGCTTGAAACGCTTCGCCAAAATCAGCGGCGAGATGGTCAGCCTCACCGCCGTCGAGGACGCCTTCGCCGGCGCCTTCGTCCACCACGGCCTGCGCTGTCAGGTAGCCGTCATTGCCCAACCCGATCCCGACAAAGGCGAGCGCCTCATCGCCGTGACCAACGAGCCCCGGCTCACCCTCGCCGAACTGCGCGGCGCGATCACCTCACGCGGCCTGCCCAATCTCTGGGCACCGCGGGAACTCCGCACCGTGCGCGAAATCCCAAAACTCGGCACCGGCAAAATAAATCACCGCGAGCTCCAACGCCTGTTGCAGGAGCAAACAGCGCCCACTCCGCCCGCCGCGTGATGCACGCCCGCCCCGGCCGGCCCGCAGCACCCGCCCTACCTCGCGTCGTCGTCGCACACCCAATCCGGCCAATTTTCCTTCACGTAGCGCCGCGACTCCTCAACCACCAGTTGGATCATCGGGGTCGTCTCACCCTGCCATAAGATCACGATTTCCACGGGATCAAAACCCTCCAGCGGCAACGCCCGCACCCCCGGGTGCGCGAGAATTTCCGGCAGCGCCACACTCACGCCCAGACCGTAACCACGCTGCACATAACGCGCCACTAGTTCGAGCGAACTCGCCTCGATTGCCGAGGGCCACGTGACACGCCGGCGCTGGAGTCCCTTGCGAAAAATCCGGCTGATCGCTTCGGCCGGCGGCACCGAGACCAACGGCTCCGTAATATCGCGCCGCGGCCAAAGCTCGGTCGCCGATTTCAGCTTCGAATTCAACGGCACCAGCAACACCAGCGGCATCCTGAGCATGCGCGCGCAGTGCAACCGCGCCGGCGCCCGTCCCTCCAGCGGCGTGATCGCCACATCGATCTCCCCCGCGCGCAGCCACGCCTCGAGCTCGACCGTAAACCCCGAGCGCAACGCGAGCCGCATCAACGGATGATGCGCGCGCAATCGATCCACCACCGAGTGCAAATGATCCCGGATGACGAGCTCCGCGGCCCCGACTCGCAGCCGCGGCGCCGAGATCTCCTTCACCTTTTCGGTCACCGCTTCGAGCCCCTCGAAAAACGGCTGCACGTGCGTAAACAAGCGCTCCCCCTGCGACGTCAACCGAAACGGGCTCCGCTCAAACAGCTTCACCCCCACATCCTCCTCCAGCTTGCCCATCTGCCCGCTCACCGCCGGCTGCTGGATGCCGTAGGGGATGGCCCGCACCGCCGCACTGATGCCGCCGTGCTTCGCGACGTAGTAGAAAAGTTCGAGATGATGCGGATTCATCGCAGGAAACAATTACTCGATCACGTCCTCGATAAACGTCTCCGACCACGTCTCGCGCGAATAACGCTGCACTTCCTCAATCACGGCGCGCACGAGGGGCGAAGGCTCCCCTCGCCACACGAGCCCCATCGTCAACGGCTCAAAACCCTCCAGCGGCAGCACGCGCACATCCCGGTGCTTCACCACCGATTCGATGCCGATATTCACCCCGAACCCATCACCATTTGCGACATACCGCGTGGTCAGTTCGATCGAGCCCGCCTCCACTGTCCGGGGCCAGACGACGCCGCGTTTTTTCAAACCCTGCTCAAAATTCCGCGAGAGAATCGTGGCCGCCGGGAGCGTCACGAGCGGCTCGGAGATTTTCTTCCGCGCCCAAAGTTCCTCCGCCGATTTGATTTTTGTGCTGCGGTGGACGAGCAACACCAGCGGCACGTGCGCGAGTCGCAACCGCCGCAATTTCGCCGGCGGCCGGACATCGACCAACGTGGCCGCCAGGTCCAGTTCACCGCTGCGGATCAACGCCTCGAGTTCCATCTGGAATCCAGTGCGCAGACTGAAACGCAATTTCGGAAAGAGCACCTTCGTGCGTTTCAGCACCGCCGGAATGTGGTCGCGCAGCACAAACTCCGAGCCGCCCAATTTCAACTCGGGCTCCGCTCCGTGCCGCAGCTCGATCTTCAGCGCCCCGAGATTTTCAAAAAACGGCTGCACGTGCGCATACAAGGCCTCGCCGGCCGGCGTGAGCCGAAACGGCGTGCGCTCAAACAATTTCGCGCCCGCGTCCTCCTCCAGCTTGCCCATCTGCCCGCTCACCGCCGGTTGCTGGATACCGTAGGGGATCTGCCGCACCGCCGCGCTGATACCGCCATGCGTCGCGACATAATAGAACAGCTCAAGGTGATGGACATTCATGGCCGACGTCCGCGAAGAAGATAAAAAACCGCGCAGGACGCAACGCCGTTTTCCCGCGCCCATCACCCCGGGCGATAACCGGTATCAGATTTATCAACTCACGCCCCGCGCCGCTTCCTGCTAATCTCTGCTCACCCCCGCAGCACTCGATCACGGCGTCCGCCACTTACCCTCCCATGAAAACGTTTCTCCTCCCGCTCCTCGCCGCCACCGTCACCCTCAGCGGCTGCTCCACCTCCGCCGTCCTCCGTCCACCCAGCGCCTCGCTCCGCGACAACGTCGGCCGCGTCGCCGTCGTCGCCCTCACGAACGCGCCTCAGATCCGCTATCAAGTCCCCGACAGCCGGGCCGACGTCGCTGCGGAGCGCCAGTCGTTCGAACTCATCACCCCTCGCATGTTCGTTCCCGCGCGAGGCGGCGTCCCTGATCCGGTTTCCGCCGCACTGGTCCTCACCGGCCCCTTGCTCGTCATGGCTGGAGCCCCGGCGGCCCAGGAAGTCCGCCGCGCCTACGGCCTCCTCGTGGCCGATTCGGCCGCCAGTGTCGCCGCCGCTCGCACCGCAATGGACGCCACGGTCACCGGCCTCCGCTTCGACGAGCAGCTGCGCGACCGCCTCGCGGCCACGCTCACCCATTCCGCTCCGACGGTGGGCGCCGCCGCCTCCCGCCGCGACGCCAACACGGTCCTCGAACTCATGGTCTACGAACCCAACCTCTCCGGCAGCGAAGGGATCAATCCCGGACTCCGCCTCAGCCTCGGCCTCCGCGTCCGCCTCCTCGACGCCCGCTCCGGCACCGAACTCTACTACGACTACCTCGATTACCGCGGGCCGAAGCACACCTTGGTGACCTGGGCCGCACACGATGCGCAACTCTTCCGCGCCGAGATCGACCGCTGCTTGAACCAGTTGAGCCAAGAGATCATCGCCCAGCTCTTCACCCGCCCGGCGAACGAAATCGGCGACCGCGCCACGCTCGCCGCCGTCGGCATCGAACGGCGCCCGCCGAGCCGGACCGACTCTTCCCGCGACCTGCTCTGGTCGCCCACGCGCAACACGTCCGGCTACGCGCGCCGATAATTCACTACTCGCCATGACCACCTCCCCCACTGAATTCTCCCTTTTACCCACCGCCCCATCGCAACTCTCCTGCCCACGGAGACACCTGCACTTCTTCGCCGCCGCCACCCCCGCCCCCAGCTTGTCTGGACGAGTCCCGCCTGAGTCCGTATCAGGTTCAGCCCCGCAGCCCCCTCCGAAAAGATCCTGCCCCGGCACCTGCCGTTTCGCTTCCCACCACTGTCGCCAAGCTCTCGCGCCATGAAACCCCTTTTCATCCTCTCGGCCCTCGTGGCCCGCATCGAACGTGAGTGACTCCCCACCGAACGCGAACCTTGTGATCCGCCCCCGGCTGCCGCAGTCCATGCCAAACCTCATCGGCCACCTTCCCCGCGTCGGATGCCATTCTGCCGCGGGAAAATAT